>Ga0334896_1000832_pt1 | contig 31435 bp, 28 predicted proteins | sample GraSluR3_MG_8_FD_207734 | JGI IMG/M metagenome (GOLD analysis project Ga0334896, IMG submission 207734) | Sludge microbial communities from methane-producing bioreactor in Wageningen University, Netherlands - Granular Sludge_27_06-R3 | ecosystem: Engineered > Bioreactor > Anaerobic >... | reverse complement strand
GGAAGCATTAATTAATATTCATCAACCAACTAATGAAAGTTTATTAAAAAAAGCTATATTAAGATTAAAATATGAAGAATTATTTTTATATATGTTAAAAATAAATTATTTAAAAGATCAAAATAATAAAATTGATAATAAATATATTAAGAAAGTGAATAAAGAACATGTTCAAAAGTTTATTATGAAATTACCATTTAAACTTACTAATGATCAAATTAAAGTGATTGATGAAATTATTGATGATATGCAACAACCAAAACGAATGAATCGTCTTATTCAAGGTGATGTTGGTAGTGGTAAAACTATTGTTAGTGTAATTGCTATTTATATGATGTATTTATGTAAATATCAATCGGCATTAATGGTACCAACGGAAATTTTAGCACGTCAACATTATCAAAATATTAAGCAATTATTTAAAGATATAAATATAAAAGTAGAATTATTGATTGGTAGTTTAACCAAAAAAGAAAAAGACAAAATTTATACTCAATTACTTAATCATGAAATCGATTTAATTATTGGAACACATGCTTTAATTCAAGAAAATGTAGAATATCATAATTTGGGATTAGTAATTACTGATGAGCAACATCGTTTTGGCGTTAACCAACGTTTAAATTTAATTAATAAAGGGATTAAGCCAGATGTATTATATATGAGTGCGACACCAATACCACGTACTTATGCCTTAACTATTTATGGTGATTTAGATATTTCGACAATTAAGACTTTACCGGCAAATCGTAAAGAAATTACTACTTATTTAAAAAAATCACAACAAATAAAAGAAGTACTTTATTTAATTAAACAAGAATTAGAATTGGGACATCAAATATATGTAGTGGCACCATTAATTGAAGAATCTGATAATAGTGATTTAAGTGATATTAAAAAATTAGAGCATCAATTTAATTTAGCTTTTGGTAAATTATTTAAAATTGAGGTTTTACATGGTAAATTAAACTCAAAAGAAAAAGAAAAAATTATGCAAAGTTTTTTAGATGGTAATATTAATATTTTAATTAGTACCACTGTTATTGAAGTGGGTGTTGATGTTCCGAATGCAACAATGATGATTATATTTGATGCTGATCGTTTTGGTTTATCAACTATTCATCAATTAAGAGGACGAGTTGGACGGAGTAATCTACAATCTTATTGCGTTTTAATAAGTGATAAAGAAAAAGAAAGACTAAATATATTAACCAAAACAAATGATGGTTTTGCCATTAGTGAGGCTGATTTTAAAATTAGAGGACAAGGTGACTTATTTGGTTATAAACAAAGTGGGGATATTGATTTTAAAATAGCGGATTTTCAAAAGGATTTTAAAATTTTATTAAAAGCCAAAGAAGATGCAAAAAAATTTATTAGTAAAAAATTATTTGAACAGTATCCTTTAATTAAAGAAAAGATAGAAACTAGTATTATTATTGAATGATCTATGCCTATAATTGTAAAGTTTTATTTTTACTATAGTAAAAAAAATAATTATTTGTATTTTGCTTTCATTAATATTTATAAGGTTTAAACAAATAGGATTAAAATATTGTATGTAAACTACAATATAATTATTGACTTTTATAAAAAAAACCTTTAATATGTATATAGTGTGAAGTTATCACACTCGCTCTTACGGAATAAAGTGTAAGGGTGATCAACCAAAACCCCCTGAAGGAGCCGAGAGGCTCCATTTTTGTTTATATTAAAGGCTTTGCGGCCTTTTTGATTTTTTTAGGTACACTTTTAGGTGCGTTTTTTGGAAAAATGAGTGATTTTTTGAATGATTTTAATTAAAAAACTCAATGGTGGCTAGTTTGAAATAAATATTAATTTATGATATTGTATATATGTAGGAAAAAATGTTAAATCATTTTTGCGTGGGCACTGTCATTAGATGGAGCCCTATTTTTTTTGTATGACAAACCTAATGATGAATGGCAATTTATTATTAGATTTGTCAAAACAGCAAAACCAATTCTTTTGATAATTGGTGCTGGCAATTATATATAAACGTTTCCGACAGAATTACTGCTAAATGATTAAATTGCAGTAGATTTGTCAAATTAAAATATGTAATAGTTCTGATTTTTTTATAATTCCTCATTGACAATATGACCCCAGCAACAATTCTTTCTATACCTGCAATATCTTAAAAAAGATATTACAGATAGTATGGCGAATTATTGCTGCCCATTATCAATGATTTGCTTATAAAAAAATGATATAGTGATGTTTAATAAGTAAGAAAATAAGCAAGATTTAAGCAAGATAATTGATTATTTTTAATTTAAATGGTATAATATAAATGAAAGAAAAATAGAGGTGAAACTATGGAAAAATATACTCCGCCATTTTCTATTACTAATAAAATGCTTGATCTAGTAGCAACTATAATGGAGAAAATAGGTAAACTAGATAATTACAATAGTTTAAACAAGATGCCTACGTTAAGAAGAAATAATCGAATTAATTCAATTCATTCATCTCTTGCAATTGAAGCTAATTCATTATCATTAAATCAAGTTAAAGATATTATAAATGGTAAAATGGTTTTAGGCCCACAAAAGGAAATTCAAGAAGTGAAAGATGCATATAAAGCCTATGAGATGATAAAAGAAGTAAGCCCATATTCAATAAAAGATCTGTTAAAAGTTCATGGTGTAATGACATATTTAACTTTAGATGAATCTGGTATTTTTAGATCTTCTGCTGAAGGTGTATTTGATGGTGAAAAATGTATTTTCATGGCACCACCACAAGATAGAGTACCAGGATTAATGGAAGAATTATTTGATTTTATGAAAAGAGAGAAAGCCAATATTAATCCATTAATATTATCTTCAATATTTCACTATGAATTTGTTTTCATTCATCCATTTAGCGATGGTAATGGAAGAATGGCAAGATTATGGCAGACTGTTATATTATCCAATTATAAAGAGGTTTTTGAATACCTACCAATAGAGAATCAAATAAAAAAATATCAAGAAGAGTATTATAATTCGATAGCACATTGCCATATTAATGGAAACTCTAATGAATTCATTGAATTTATGTTAAAAATGTTTGATGAAGTTTTAGATGAAATAATTAGTTCAACATCACAAGTATTGACTCAAAATAACGTTTATCTAGTTAAATTATTAGATGTAATGGATAGTAATATCCCTATGACAGCTAATCAAATTATGAAAAAGTTAAATATAAAATCGAAAGAAACATTTAGGGCAAATTACTTAGATCCCGCTCTAAATGAAGGATTAGTAAAAATGACTATCCCAGATAAACCAACAAGCAAAAATCAAATGTACTATAAAGTTTAATGATAAAGAGAAAGGGTGAGTGTTGATGATTGATATAAAAGTAAAAATGTATACTGATTCAGCAAATAAAGATCCAGACACTTATAGTAATCTTTTACATAAATATCATTTTATATTGTGGAACAAAAAACTTCCCAATGGTAATAGGTTTAATCTTGTGGAATCATCTGTAGCACCATATTATTTCAAATTAAATGTTTTAAGTAATAAATTTATATTTTCAAGTGATTCAATAATTCATACATATTCTAGACGTGAAAGTATGCAAGGGATTGTTAGTAATTTCCCTTTTGAGAAAATAAATGATTTTTTTGACCTGGCTAGCACCATTGGAGGATATATAATATTCCCTGCTAATAAAATGGATAATAAATTAACCATTAATCAGATTAGAGGAATGCATCCAAAAATAAATGATAGGTTTGATTTAACATTAGAATGCATTAGATTGTGGTATTTAAAGGTAGATAACCCATTATACAAACATATTGAGAGATATAAAGATTTTTTTGATTTATTTATAGATTTTAAAGGATATGTTAATTTCTTTTTGCTAAATGATTTAGTTGATGAAAAGTACGAAAGCATATATTTTTGGTTGCCTTTTGATGGCTTTGATAATAGAAAACCAACGCCTCAAAGCATAGACGAATATAAATATTATATGGACAAAGTTACGAGTTTTGTTAATTTGAGAAATAATCGAATTTTAAAGTATTCTAGTAATTTATAACTTAAAAATGCAAAGGAGAAAAAAATGGAAATAGGAAAATTAAACGAAGTTGAATTGAGAAATTTATGGAAGCACGAGCAATATGATTTTTCAGAATGGCTATCAGAAACTGAAAATATTGAGATTTTAAATGATGTTTTGGGGTTAACTTTAACAGATATATCCAAGGAAGTTTATGTAGGAACATACAGATGTGATCTAGTAGGAGTTGATGAATCTACCGGTATTAAAATTATTGTTGAAAATCAATTAGAAGCATCTAATCATGATCATCTTGGCAAAATCATTACATATGCTTCGGGTTTAGATGCACAAGTAGTTGTTTGGATTGTTAAACAAGCTAAAGAAGAACATAAAAGTGCAATAGAATGGTTAAATAATAATACTAATAGTAATATCAATTTTTTCTTAATAGAATTGCATGCCTATAAAATAGGTGACTCATTACCAGCTCCATATTTTGAAGTTGTTGAAAAACCTAATGATTTTATTAAAAATTCAAAGACTAATAGTAATCAAGGCCAATTAAATAAATCGCAATCTGAAAGGTTAGAATTTTGGAGTAAATTTAATGAAATTTTAATAGATAAAGGTAAGCCATTTAATGTTCGAAAAGCTACTGCCGATCATTGGTATGATGTAGCAATAGGATCTAGTTCGTCTCATATTGCTATCGAATTAATTAATAAAGAAGGTTATATACGAATTGGGTTATATATGATAAATGATAAAGCATTTTTTGACAAACTTTATGAGAATAAAGAAAAAATAGAGCACGATTTAGGAATTGAATTAGAGTGGTTAAGAGAATGCTCTGGAAATGTTAGCAGAATAAAATATAATTTAAGAGGTTTAAATTATGATGATCATTCAAATTATGATGAGCTTATAAATAGAACAATAGAAATAGCAAACAAAATGCAGAAGATATTTAAAAGTTTATTAAATACTAACTAAAAAGTAGTGAAAAAATGAGAAATGTAAAAGATGCTCTAGTTATAATACTAGGTCATCTTTTTCTTTAGGTTTCTTTTTCGGCACTATATAAACGAATTCTTCATCATTTGATTCGATTATCTTTTTTGGTTCTGGTAATTGCTGTTTGGGTTTGTAATCAATAAATTTTTCATTTTGATTTTCAATGATGTTAACAATGGTATCTAATCTATTTTGGTATATGTGTGAATAAGTATTAAGTGTTTCATCGATTTTAGTATGCCCTAAGTATTTAGCAACCAAAGTTATATTAGCACCACTATCAATTAGTAAAGAAGCACAACTATGTTTAAAATCATGAATTCTAATATCTTTAACACTTGCATTAAATGCATTCATAGTTTTCCTATTTCTAAAAGTAGTATCAGCTATAGGATCCACATCGCCAAATACAAACCACTTATCCTTAAAACCATAATATGTAGCACATTTATCGTATAGTTTTTCTAAGTCATTTATTAAGAATAGGGGAATAGGTATTGTTCTATAACTAGAGCTAGTTTTAGGACTAGTCAAGGTATAATTTTTATTAGTTTTATCATTAGGAACTTTAACAACGTTTTTATTAACAGTTAAAGTTCTTTTATTAAAATCAATATCTTCCCATGCTAATCCTCTAAGTTCGCCATTACGAAGTCCACAATAGAATAAAGTCTGAAAAGCACATCTATATTTTAAATCAGGTTCTACTGATAAGAATTTTTGAAATTCTTGATGAGTATAAAATAGCATTTCTTTTTTTCTTTCATTAGGATTATTAAAATTAGTCATTTTACTATATACTTTAAAAAAGTTAATATCATACCACTTAGTACCAAAGTTCAGTAATGTCTTTAAATACTTATACAACCCATTTTTATATCTAGTAGATATGTTTTTAGCATTAATTGTTTGTCTCCACATTTCATAATGTCTTATATTAAAACCTACCAATTTAAGATTATCTAATGGTTCTAGAAAAGGCCTCATTGTCCGATAATTCTTTAGAGTAGTAACTTTTACTTTATCTTGTTGATGATTATAATGTTCTTCAACTAAATCTTTAAATGTCATATCTGAATAATCAGTAGCATTTTTTACTTTAAGTTTAAACTCAGCTTCATGATCTCTAGCATCTCTTCTAGAATCAAATTTCTTAGAATGATATCTATGTCTTCTACCTAATAAATCAGTATAGCTTAAATCAACAAACCAACTTCTACCATCTTTAGTTATTTCATCTTTTTTAGCTTGTCTTATTGCAATGTTTATCACATTCTTTCTATTTTTCTTGAACAAACAATTTATGGAAATCTTCACTTGCTTTATCCATTTCATTATTAATATTTCTATTAGCGTTAATAATTTCCTTGGATAATTTAACATAGTCATTTATATATAACATAGGTTTTCTATTTAACTTAATATCAAGAGCTCTAGTAATAGTGTTTAATGCTTTATTTAAATAATCAACTTCTGTTTTCTTATCTCGTAATTCATTATCTTTTTCATGATTATATTTTCTAATATTCATTAGTTCTTTATTATTTTTATAATATTCATTTTCATGAGTTAAAGAAAACATCTTACTATCTTTAGATTCTAGTTCATATTTGTTAATATCATTTATTCTTCTTAAGTTATTAGAATAATCGATTAGTTTTTCTACTTCTTTAGAACTATAGCCAACCAAATTCTTTTTAATATTTAATTCCTCTTTAGAACTGTTTTGAAGTGTCTCTTTAGACTTTTTTAATTTATCACTATAACTATCAATATCTTTCCATAAATTGCTTATTTCATTTTTTAATTCATCGACTTGATGTTCTAACTTAGTTTGATGTTTCTTATCGGAACCAACTTTACCACGATCTAACTTATAACCTTTATCATTAATAAATTTATTAAATGAATCTTGAATAGAAGCAAAAGAATTTTTACCACCTAAGTCTTTCCAAAACTGATCATTATTTAAAAAGTTACCTTTGACTGTTTCATAGACAATATTGTTGTTACTATCTCTAAGTAAGATTGGAACCTCTTTTTCTTTACCATTACTACCAATTACTTTTTCTTTTATTAATTCTCCATTACTATCCCTTTTAAAACATTTCCTATTAACCTCATTCACAACTGGTAGGAAATAAGCTTGTAGGTGAGGGGTATCTTCATCAAAATGAACATGAGCCATAATAATATTTTCTTCACCAACTAAAGATTTTAAATATTCCATACAACTATCAAAATAATTAATTACTTCTTCTGGAATATCATTTTTAGATTTTATATCAGGAACTAAAATATCTTGACCTTCCTTATCACCAGATTGATAAGTTCTACCACTTTTCTTAAATTGTAGTCCAAGTGTTTGAAAGAACTCTGGACCACTTGTAAAAGTAACACCATTTAACATATTAGTTTTAGTTTTATGAAGATATTCAATATTACGACTTTCTAAAATATTTTTAACCTCTTGATATAAACTCTTTTCTTTAATATCCTTATAATGAATATTAAATTTAGCTCTTTCATCATCATAATTACCTGTACCTTTTCTTTTATCCATTTCATTACCAAGATTATATAAATCTTTACTCTTATAATTATTAACAAATCTTACTACCTGTTTTCCTTCATACATTGATTAACCTCCATAGAAAGTCATTTCATGACCTATCTCACTAGGGCATAGCCCAACGTGAGATAGAGATCATTTATCCTCCACATTAGCCATCTTTTGTAAATAGGGAATATTAATCTTTAACTTAGTAACAACTTCACACATAGGTATCAAATTATTAGGTAGGGTATATCCTTTGCTTTCTAAATCTGTTTTAATTTCTTTTCTAATCTTTAAAGCAGAGTTTCTACCGATATTTGCTAATTTCATAAGATCTTGTAAATTACACCATTGCTTTGATAATAATTTTAATGTTTCATCTGCTGACATATATCAACCTCCTTTTTTTAATTTTTCTCTAATTATAAATTTTCTAATTCTTTCATCATTTCATATAAAGCTATTCTTTGTCTTAATATATTTGTTTCAGTAATTTCATAACTATCTAATATATTAAATTTGTCGTTGATTTCTTCTTCATCCATATCTAATTGATCCGCTAATTCAAATGTAAGTTCCGCAATTTGTTCATCAAGTTCATATTCATTAATTTTTAAAATCTTTTTCCATACCTTATCTTTAAACATATTTCTACCTCCTTTCAAAGACCCAAAATGTCACGTTAAACATTTAAATAAAAGACCCATATTGGCACGTTGGTATTTAAAAATAAACATTCCTTTTGGAATCTACATTATTAGCATACTATAAAAGACCCAAAATGTCAATATGGTGTTTTTTTATCTAATTTTGATTAAAAACATCCCAAATTGTCAAATAATATGCTATAATTATTTTGTGAGAAGATAGGAGCAATTTTATGGAATATGGAATTATAGATGATTCAAAAATTGGTGAAAAACTATTATATTTAAGGAAATCATACAATTTGACTCAAAACGATGTTAGTAAGTTATTGGATTTAAAATTATCAACATATAAGCATTATGAAGTTGGTGATAGATCAGTTCCAATATATACATTAATTAAAATTGCAATGTTATATAAAATTAAAGTTGATTTCTTCTTCAATAGCGAATATAAAACAAAGAAAGTAGAAGAAGAAAAAGAACTTGCTAAAGATTTACAAGAAATGCTTGAAGATGCAATGAAGAGAATTGGTGATGTGAAATTACCAATAGATAAAAATAAAATAAATTTTAATATAAGACTTAATATTAAAACATTGAGAATTAAGTTTAAGAAAACACAACAAGATATAGCAGATGTTCTTGGTATTGATGTTTCTACCTACAATAAATATGAAAATGGTAGAAGAAAACTGGGCAATGAAATATTAAGTAAATTAGCTGAATTTTATAATTGCTCAGTTAATGATTTTATAAAATAATGACAGTATGGTAGTGTAGTGAATAAAATTATATGGTTCATTTGTTTCTAATCCCATAATGTTATAACAGAAAAAGTTGATTTAAAATTTAAAAATATAGATATTTAAGAGTGGGTGAAAAAATGATTAATTATGAAAGTGAAGCTAAACTTGAAGATAGAATGCTAGATCAACTTAGAAAACAAGGATATAATTATGTTGAAATAAAAGATATTACAGAATTAGAAGAAAATTTTAGAAAACAAGTTAATTTACATAACAGAATAGAATTAAAAGGTAAAGATTTATCGGATAAAGAATTTGAAAAATTACTGATAAAAATATCAGGTAAAAGCATATTTGGAAGTGCTAAAGAATTAAGACAAAAGCAAGATATAATTCGCGATGATGGAACTGTCATTTATATTGAGTTATTTAATACAAAAGAGTGGTGTAAGAACTTATTTCAAGTTACTCATCAAACAACAGTTGAGGGAAGATATACGAATAGATATGATGTTACAATTTTAATAAATGGCCTTCCTTTAATTCAAATTGAATTAAAGCGAAGAGGAATAGATATGAAAGAAGCCTTTAATCAAGTGAAAAGATATAAAAATCATTCGTACACTGGGCTCTACAGATTTATTCAAATATTTGTAATTAGTAATGGAATTGATACTAAATACTTCGCTAATTCTGATCAAGAATTAAACTATGGTTTTACTTTTTTCTGGACTGATATTAATAATGAGAGAATTACTAATCTAGAGCAATTTTGTACTTTCTTTTTAGATAGATGCCATGTTGCCAAAATGGTAGCAAGATATATGATTTTAAATGAAACAGATAAAATGTTATTAGTTATGAGACCATATCAGGTTTATGCAGTTGAAAATATAATTAATAGAGCAATAAATACAAATAATAATGGCTATGTATGGCACACTACTGGAAGTGGAAAAACTATAACATCATTTAAAACTAGTCAAATACTTGCTTTAGAGCCAGCGATTAATCAGGTGTTTTTCTTAGTAGATAGAAAAGATCTGGATAAGCAAACTCTTGATGAATTTAATAAATTTGATCCTGGTTGTGTAGATATGACAAATAAAACTTTTAAATTAGTTCAACAAATAAAAGATAGTACTAGACCATTAATTATTACTACAATTCAAAAAATGGCTAACGCTTGTTCTAATTCCAAATATGAAAATATCATGGAAAAATATAAAGATAAAAAAACCATTTTTATAATAGATGAATGTCATAGATCTCAATTCGGAGATATGCACAAACAAATTGCTAAAACATTTACAAATGCTCAATACTTCGGTTTTACTGGTACTCCAAGATTTGAAGAAAATAAGAGTCAAGATGGAAGAAGTACGGCTGATATTTTTGATAAATGTTTGCACACATATTTAATAAAAGATGCCATTAAAGACGGAAATGTATTAGGTTTTTCGGTAGATTATATTAAAACTATGAATTATTCTGGAGATGAGAATAATAGTGAAATGGTTGAAGGTATAGATACTAATGAGGCATTTTTGGCAGATGAAAGAATTGCAATAATTACTCAGAATATTATTGACCATCATAATTCAAAAACCAGAGATAAAAAATATAATGCTTTATTCGCAGTTTCATCTATACCAATGTTAATAAAATATTATGATACTTTTAAAAAGATAAATCACGATTTAAAGATTGGTGCTATTTTTACTTTTGGTACAAATGAAGATTTGGATCACAAAGAAGAACATTCAAGAGATTCTCTTGAAAGAATTATTTCTGATTATAACAAAATATACAAGACTAATTTTAATACAAATACTTTTGATTCATATTTTCGAGATGTTTGTAAAAAAATTAAAAACACAGATATTGATATTGTTATTGTTGTAGATATGTTATTAACTGGATTTGACGTAAAACGGTTGAATACATTATATGTTGACAAACCACTCAAATTTCATAGTTTAATACAGGCTTTTTCAAGAACAAATAGGGTAGAGACAGATACAAAACCGCATGGTAATATAGTCTGCTTTGATATTCCATCTAAAAACACTGTTGATAATGCAGTAAAGTTATTTTCTCAAACAGATAAGATAGATACAGTAATTATGGATCCATATCAGGTTTATTTAGATAAGTACAATGATGCCGTAAAGGAACTTTTATTAATTGCACCAAGTATTGATAGAGTTCAGGGAATTGAGCAAGTTGGTAATGAAGAAGAACTAAAAAAATTTATACTTGCTTTTAGAGAAGTTGCAAAAATATTAGTTAGTTTAAAAACTTTTAATGAATTTGATATGAATAGTGAATTAATGCCAATTAATTCACAAATATTTGAGGATTATAAAAGTAAATATTATGAAATCTATAGAACACTTGTATCTAATAAGGACAAAAGTTCAATATTAGATGATATTAATTTTTCGTTAGAATTAATACAAACAGATAAAATAAATGTATCGTACATTCTGAACTTAATAAGAAATATTGATTTGTCTAGTGAAGAACAAAAATTAAAAGATGTTAAAGATATTGAATCTAAATTAACTAATATCACGGATGACGAGTTGTTCTTAAAATTAGATTTAATCAAGAGATTTTTAAATAATGTTATTCCAACTCTAAAATCAGAGGATTCTATTGATGATGCTTTAAATAATCATATGAATAAAGAACGTCAAAAAGAGATTGAAAGATTTGCTATTGCAAATGAAATTAATTTAGAGGTTTTACAATCTGTTATTGATGAATTTGAGTATAGTGGAATATTTCCTAATGAATTAATTGGGAAGTCAATTAACGCACCATTTTTAAAAAAGATTAGCTTAATTGATAATGTAAAAGTATTTATTAAAAGTCTTTTAAGAAAGTATATGTAGGAGGTGTAAAAGATGTCTAGAGAAGAAAAGCAACAATCTCAACAAATTGAGTTACAGAAACAATTATGGAGTATAGCTAATTCCTTAAGAGGGAATATGGATGCTAATGATTTTAAAAATTATATTTTGGGGTTAATATTTTATAGATATTTATCTGAAAATTTAGTGGATTATGTTGAAAAAACTTTGTTAAAGGATGATAATTTAACATATTCCCAAGCGTGGGTGAAGGACAGCTACAAGAATAAACTGAAAAATTATTTGATTGATGATTCCAATATTGGTTACTATATTGAAGCCGAATATTTATGGAGTACATTGATTAATAAAATTAAAATTGGAAATTTTGACATATCTATGTTATCAAAAGCAATAAATTCAATCTCGGATTCTACATTGGGAAATGAATCTGAAAGTGATTTTGAAAATTTATTTGAAGATATGGACTTAAACAATTCTAAACTCGGCAGAGGAGAGGCAGAAAGAACAAAATTAATATCAACAATAATGCTAAAAATTAATGATATAGATTTTTATCATAATGATGCAGAAATTGATGTTTTAGGTGATGCGTATGAATATTTGATTTCAAATTTTGCAGCATCAGCAGGAAAGAAGGCTGGAGAGTTTTATACTCCTCAACAAGTTTCAAGAATTCTTGCAAAATTAGTAACAATTAATAAAAATAAATTGCAATCTGCATATGATCCAACTTGTGGATCCGGTTCGTTACTTTTACGAGTTGGAAAAGAAACAAGGGTTAGTTCTTATTATGGACAAGAATTTAATTCTACTACATATAACTTAGCTAGAATGAATATGTTATTGCACGGAGTTTCTTTTAAACATTTTGATATTAAAAATGCTGACACATTAGAAAATCCTAAGCATATGGATATGAAATTTGATGCTATTGTTGCAAATCCTCCATATTCTGCTAATTGGAGTGCTGCAGAAAAGTTTATGGAAGATGAAAGATTTAGTGCATATGGTAAATTAGCACCTAAGTCAAAAGCTGATTTTGCTTTTATTCAACATATGTTGTATCAACTATCAGATAATGGTACTATGGCTGTTGTACTCCCCCATGGTGTGTTATTTAGAAGTGCTTCTGAGGGAACTATAAGGGAATATATAATTAAAGAAAAAAATTGGTTAGATGCAGTAATAGGACTACCTGCTAATATATTTTTTGGGACAAGTATTCCAACATGTATATTAGTATTTAAAAAGTGTAGAGAGCACGAAGACAATATCCTTTTTATAGATGCTTCAAAAGATTTTGAAGCAGGTAAAAACCAAAATAGACTTAGAGATGAGGATGTTGACAAAATAATTAAAGCTTATATTGATAGGCAGGAAATAGAAAAATATTCTCATATTGCACCATTACAAGAAGTTGCTGAAAATGAATTCAATCTAAATATTCCCAGATATGTAGATACATTTGAAGAGGAAGAAGAAATAGATATTAAAGAAGTTCAGAAACAGTTGAAAGAAATAGATAAGGAAATAGCCGAAACAGATAAAGAATTAAATAAGTATTTAAAAGAGTTAGGGTTAGATGAAATATAGAAGGTGAATTGACATGAATCAACAGAAAATTATTAAATGTCAACATTGTAATAACGAAACTTTAATGGAAGTTAGAGATAAATATAAAAAGGAAACAGGAAATATTTTGGATGATAATTATTTTTATGATTTATATGTCGTCTTATTTTGTCCTATTTGTAAAAATTATAATTTGATTAATGCTTATTGGGATCATACTTATGGCGAAACAATTATTACAGATGAATATGATATATATAATGGAGATGCTGTTGAAGAAAAATTTTTATATCCTATTAATTCAAGTTTAATTTCACAAAAAGCAGATTTAATTCCTCAGAATGTGATTATAAATTTTGAACGTGCTATTGATTTGAAAAATCGAGATAAAGAATCTTGCTTGATTAAATTAAGAAAAACGATTGAGATGTTATGTCTTGATAAAAATGCAGAAGGAGATAATCTATATCATAAACTTATATATCTATCAGAAATTGGGATTTTGCCCAAGACTTTAAATTCTGCTTCAGCGTTAGCTAGAAAATTAGGAAATATTGGCGCACATGAATCTAATATAGATATTAGTTCTACTGAATTAAGAAGTGTAATTGAATTAGTTGAATATATAATACAATATATTTATGTGCTTCCAAAGGAAATTGAAAAATTGGAAAAGAAATTTAATTTAAATGATCAAATTAATACTGAAAATCAATAAAAATTAAAAGGACTATACAAACATAATTTGCATAAGTCCTTTTTTAAATTCAATTAATTCAATTAATTTTGCTTCTTCAAAAGAAATTTTTATATTAAAAAAATTAAAAATATCAGCATATTTATTTTGTATATCTCTTGATGGAAGAGATATATTAATTTTACATAAATTATTAAAATTTAATGTATTCCTTACACCACCTTCAAATTTTGAGTCAGCACCTTTTTTAAATTCAATTGAATTAAACCATTCAAATAAATAATCTTGATTTTGATTTGTCTTAAAACATTCATATAATGGACTAATTAAACTAATTTTATTATCTTTTTTTAGTGCTAACGAACCAACATTAAGCCTTGAGGGATTATAAGCAAATATACCGTTCATTACAATATAGTAATTAGATCTATTTTTACTAGCGACACTTCTATCTGAAAATTGCTCTTCTTGTGAAATAAAACCATATTTATTACTAATACTTTCAACATAATTATATTTATTATTTTTATTTTTAATATTCCATTTTTCAAGAATTTCAGATAGACTATGTTTCTCAAAGTTAGAATTACTCAATAATTTGTTTTTTATACCTTTTTTATATAACTTAAGGACGTTAACTTTTTTAGATTGAAGTTCTATTTTTTTATTCAATAATATTAATAATTTTCCAATTTTTTCTTGTTCATCTATACTTGGAATATTAACTATCATTGGATAAAGCAATGTTCCATTTGTTAATGCTCTTGTCGTAATTGAACTATGTTTAATTATTTCAATTCTCATATTTGGATTTCTAAAATAAAAGCCACTAAATAAAGGTGATATATTACTTTTTAATGGTGTTGCTTTTAAAAGAAAACCACTATATACACAATTTTCAATATCCTCTATCAATGATGCCGTAAAACCTATTTCCTCAGATGTTTCTGATGTTCGTGCGAAAAATAAATCTCCTTTGTTTACTTTAAAAAGATTAATTTCTTTTGGTGATAATGTTACTTTACCTTTGATTTTATTCTTTGTTAATATTTCGTTTTTATTTATATCCATGTAATTAATTATTGGAGTACCGACTCCAAAATATTCTTTATTCTTGTTTAATCCGTTTTTTATAACAAATAAATCCTTAATTCTATATGAATTCCATTCATCAGTAAACTCTTTAAATCTTAACCTTGGTACTAACATTTTATCACCACTCAATCAGTCCTTTAGTTTTTTACTTAACTGAAAGAGATAAACAATATTATCCGTTATAATATTGTTGGAGGTGTTATAATGCTATTTATTGGCAAGAAAAAAATATACTACAAAAATTGGATTATTGAGTGGCTTTTAGAACAAAAAAATTATATAAAAGAATCAACTTACGCAAACTATTCTAGTATTATTTTTAACCACTTGATCCCAGAATTAGGTGATTATTATCTTAGTGATATAGATAATAAAATGTTACAAAATCTAATACTGAAAAAATATAAAGATGGACGTTTAGATGGAAATGGAGGATTGTCTGATAAGACTATAAAAGACATTACTATATTAATGAAAACTAGTTTAAAATATGCTGTTCGTACTAATTTAATTAACAATATTAATTTGGATTTTTTGTATCCAAAATCCTCAAAAAAAGACAAGATTTTTGTTTTAAGTCAAAATGAGCAAAGAAAGATTATGAATTATGTTATAAAAAACAAAGACTCTAAAAATATTGGGATTTTATTAACCTTATATTCCGGATTAAGAATAGGGGAATTATGTGCATTAAAATGGAAAGACATTGATTTTAAAAAAAATATATTACATATAAACAAAACAATTCAAAGAGTTTATATAAAATATGATGATAATAAAGGTGAATCTAAAATGATTATTACTACTCCTAAAACAAAAAATGCAAATAGAGATATTCCCTTAAACAATGAATTTGCAATACTGCTAAAACATTTAAAAACTAATGATGAAGATTATATTTTATCATGCAAAAAAAAGTGGATAGAGCCACGAACATATAGAAAACACTTTGACAGAATGCTTAATACTTTAAATATTGATCATGTTAACTTTCATTGTCTGAGACATACTTTTGCAACGAATTGCATAAGACTTGGGACTGATTACAAAACCGTGAGTGAACTTCTTGGGCATTCATCAGTAAATATAACTCTTAATTTATATGTTCACCCACAAATGTCACAAAAGAAAAAATGTATAAATTTAGTTTGTAAAGAGTTTCAATTTAACGAGTTATAACCTGACTATTTTTTATTTTATTTGAGAATATATATGATATAATATTATTGGAATGAAATGACCCAAAGTAAAAAACTAAAGGACTGATTGAGTGGTGATAAAATGTTAGTACCAAGGTTGAGATTTAAAGAGTTTACTGATGAATGGAAAAGAAGAAAATTAATCCAAACATCTGAAATTAATCCTAAAAATTCATTTTTACCTAAAAAATTTATATATATAGATTTAGAATGTGTGGAAAAAGGGATTTTAAAGAAAGAAAATATTATAAATGGAACAGAAGCTCCAAGTAGAGCTCAAAGGTTAGTAAAAATAAATGATATATTGTTTCAAACCGTGAGACCTTATCAGAAAAACAATTATTTTGTGAAATTCTTAAAAGAAATACCTTATATAGCCTCGTCTGGTTATACATTAATAAGAACAAAAGAAAACCCATATTTCATATATACTATATTACACCAAAAAAAGTTTGTAGATAAAGTGCTAAACTTATGTACTGGGACAAGTTTTCCTGCAATTAGTTCTCATGCTTTGGGAAGTGTTGAGATTATTATTCCGACGCTCAAGGAGCAAGAAAAAATCGGAAATTTTATTTCGCTATTAGATAAAAAAATAGAACTTCAATCTAAAAAAGTTAACGTCCTTAAGTTATATAAAAAAGGACTTGTTTTAAATTTAATGAAAAATAGAAATGAATGGTCTGAATATAAGGTAAAAGATATATTTAATATAACAAGAGGTATTGTTATTCCTAAAATTGATTTATCTGAAAAAAGTAATGATGAATATAAATATCCAGTATATTCATCCCAGACTTTTAACAAAGGAATTTTAGGATATGATAATAAATACGATTTTGATGGTAAATACTTAACTTGGACAACAGATGGAGCAAATGCTGGAAAGGTGTTCTTTAGAAATGGTAAGTTTAGATGCACAAATGTGTGTGGTGTACTTTATGAAAACAATGTGAAATATACTAATGAATTGGTTGCTGAATTATTAAATTATGTTACACCTAAGCATGTTTCTTATGTTGGCAATCCAAAGTTGATGAATAATGTTATGGGTGAAATAAAAATAAATTTGCCAAAAGACGAGCTTCAAATTAGCATTTCAAGGATAATAAATTCATTTAGTAATAAAATTGAATTAGAAAATGAAAAATTAGAAAAATTGCAGGTATTAAAAAAGGGATTTATGCAAGTAATGTTTGCTTAATAACTGAAATTTCTAGGTACACTTTTAGGTACGAAAAACTCTAAATTATGCTAAATTTTAGCAAACTCTTCTAAACTGTGCTAAACGCAAACCCTTATTTTATAAGGGTTTTAATATTTCTTAAATTAGTAAAAACTGCTTCCAGGGCGCCCCCTGAAGGAGCCGAGAGGCTCCATTTTTGTTTAGAAACATTATATGTTATAAATGAACTGAACTAACAGTTCATTTATTTTTTGCCGTAATATGATACAATTTAAATAAGGGAGTACGATTATGAATAATAGGAAGATTGGATTATTTATTGCATCTTTAAGAAAAAACAAAAATATGACTCAAAAAGAGTTGGCAGACAAGCTATATATTAGTGATCAGGCTGTTTCTAAATGGGAAAGAGGTTTATCAATTCCAGACATTGGTTTAATAGAAAAACTGTCAGATTATTTAGAAGTAAGTATTAGTGAAATATTAAAAGGTGAAAAGATTGATGATATGACAAAGAATAAGTCTGATGAAATTGTAAAGACAAGTGTTTCTTTCTTTCAAAGGGAATACTTCAAAAACAAAATAATTTTTATCACATTAATTATTATTATATCATTAGTAATTATAGGCGTTATATTTTATATAATTGGAACAGTAGATTATGTTAGAGCAACGAACGGCAAAAAACCAATATTTATTTATCATAAAGTAACCGTTTCACATTCTGACGTTAATAAAGAAGGAACTGAATACTATGGTATTGGCTATAAAATTTCAATTTGTGATAATGAAAAAGAAAATTATATTTTTCAACTAGGTTATAAGCAAAAAGAAAATTGTTATACCACTTTAAGTTGCAGTCATGATCCAAGAGGCACATTAACATTAATTGATGAGTCTACAGTGGCATATATCAAAAATGATAAGCGTTCTTATGATTTTTCGTTTTTTGAAGATAGGTTATATCTTATGAAATCAACAACACTAATACCAACTAGTATAATTAAAAATGAAGAAAATTTTGCAAAAGAGTTTTTGGAATATAGCGATGTGACGGGAGTTGAAGCATCAGTTAAAAAGATTAATGGAACTACATATGAAGTAATACAAATATGTAATATACCTAAAATGTTAAAAGCTGGCTCTAAAAATGTATGTATACTAGATAATTTCGATAGTTCGGAAATGTATGTACTTACTAAAACTAAAATTAAAGAAAGCTTTCATTCTAAAGCTTGTAAATGAGATACCTAAAAGTTTGGTTTCTTAACAAACTACCATTTATCATAAAAATTAGATAAAAGGATAATAAAAAAAGAAGAATATTATCTTCCTATTTTTAACAGCTCATATTTAAGGATTTTTCCTTCATTTTTAATAAATTTATCAAGTTTTGATTCTTCTTTAATAACACCGTTTTTTTTCATATAAATAATTTTTTGATAAATTTTTAAAATGTCTTTTTGAATAGTTTTGGGTAATTCGGTAAATTTATATCCTCCTATAGAATAATCTTTACCTGATACTATATAATCATAACCTACCTTATATATTGCTTCCTTTCTATTTTCTAATGTATCAAATGATTCTCTATTTAAATATTCTTTATATAATTCTTCCATTCGCTCAAATAATAAATAGATACAAAATTGATTTTTAATGTTATCTTTATTTTTCAAATCTTTAAAAACAATTGCTTCTTTTTCAGAAATATATTCTTCTAATAAATAATCATTATTTTTAACAGGAACGTTTATTTTTGGTGCTTCTTCAACCACGTGTTGACCGTTTTCAAAAGAATGGATTCTTAACTTATCAGCTTGAATAACATATTCGTCACCAAGAAAATCAGTAATAACATATTGGGCTATTTCTTTAGTATCATTAAAACTTTCTTCAAATTGTGGCATAGAAAATTCATTTTTAAAATCAACTTCTGTTGTTGTTTTTTCCGGCATTGGTTTTTTGGCAATACGATCTATATAATGATTACCCATTACCATTATAAATATACCACTAAAAACACCACATAAATATAATTTAATTTTCTCTTTAATTTTCTTTTTTGTTTGATATTTCATGAAATTCACCTCTATAACTGGTTATGGTAGCATCATTTCCAATTATTGTCAATTCCATAATGGTGTTTTTTTAAATGTTCTTCAAATGCGGGTAGTCCATATTCTTTATTATAATAATTTGGGAATTCATTTAAATGTGCTAAGGCTATTTTCATAGTTAATATTAAATTATCGTTTGTTACATTTGTTTTTGGAGTAACTGTACCATGTTCTAATTCTATATTTACTCCGGTTATCAAATCTTCTAATGTGAACTTATCAAAAGTAATACCCAGTATCTTGGCTGAACTTAATATTTCTTGTTTACTATACATATTCATTCCTCCATTGTATAATATGATTGTTATATAACAATGTTATTGTAATATAATATTTAAATACATAGTAGAGTCATATATTGAACATTGAAGTTAAGTAAACAAAATAAAATTAATTATTTTTATTATTATTTATTTAATAAAACTATTTTTAAGTTATTCATTGAAGAAATTTTTGTTATAAAACTCTATTTTTTTGTTATTTCTTTTTATCCATAAAAGGTGCTATAATTATTATAGGAGGATATGGTAATGAATAATATTGCAAGAAAAAAAAGAAGCAAGTTTATTTTAATAATTATTGCTTCAATAGTGATATTAGGTGTTATATTTGGCACAATTGATTATATTAGAGCAATGAATGGTAAAAAACCAATATTTATTTATCGTACAGTCAATTCTACAAGCATTGATGTAGTTAAAGCAATAGAGTTTGACGATACCGCATTATCTAATAAAGAAGGAGCTATTTATTATGGTATTGGTTATAATGTCTCAATTTGTGATAATGAAACTGGTAATTATATTTTTCAATTAGGTCACAAACAAAAAGAACCTTGCTTTACTAGTTTAACTTGTACCGAAACAGATGATTTGAATATTAAACGCTCTTTTGTGTACTCATTTTTTGATGGTAATTTATATCGTATAAATAAAACATATTTAATACCGATTGAAAATACAGATGAAACAGAAGAAGAGTATGATAATTGGGTTATGAAATTTAATGATGTTTATGGTTGTGGTGCAACATTTCAAAAAAAAAGTGAAACTACATATGAGGTAGTAGAAATATGCAATATAGTTAATATGTCAGATGGGGACATTCACGAGGTATACCAAACAAATCATACATCTTTAGAACAAACTGAAACAACAAGAAATGAAATTATTGATTATTATGATAAATGGATGGTATGTGAATAAATAAGTAAAATGGTTTATATATTTAATAAAGGAGGCTAAGATGAATAGCAAATTACTAGATAAACATTTAGATGATTATTTAAAAAAAATAAAAATTAATGGCGAGATGGAAGCTTTAATTGAAAGGGAAGAAAGGAAAAAATTTTATAATTCGTTTACTAAAGAAAAATTATTGAGTATTGATATTGATGACTTTTATGAGTATATTGGTAAACTATGGGCTATGATTATGTGGGGGAATAAAAAATATAGAATTGATCAATTGATTACTGATAATGGTGGTTTTGAAAAATTAAAGAGTAAATTAGTAGAATTAATATATGGTAATAATAGTATTGATTTTAGATGGGATGATTTTAAAAAAAATACAAAAGGTTTTGGACCAGCTATGATGAGTGAAATTCTATGTTATGTTTATCCTAATGATTGCATGTTATGGAACCGGACAGCAGAATCTGCTTATCAAAGTTTAGAAATTTCAGATATTCCAATTCGTAATTATCAAATGACAGGAAAAAAATATGTTGAAATGACAGAAATAGCAAAAGAAATACAAAAACGTATAATTGAGAAAGGATACCCAAATGCTGACTTGTTATTTGTTGATTATTTTTTTTGGGATCAGTTAAGAGATGTGACATCTGTTGTAATTGTTGAAAAAGAAAAGAAAGAATCCGTAATTAACAATAGATCTTATCATAATGAGATAATTGACTACATAAATAATATAGGGAATTTATTGGGATATAATACTGATTTAAAAAGAAACATTAAAAACTCTGGAAAAATAGCTGATGCAATATGGGAATTTAATGTTGGGAACATTGGTAAAATTAAATATGTATTTGAAGTCCAAGATAGTGGATCAATAGATTCGTTAATTGTAAGTTTGATGAATGCTTCTCAAGACATTGCGGTGCAGGCAGTAGTTGCTGTTTCTGATAAAGATCAAATTGATAAAATAAAACAACATTGCAATAACATTGAGGGAAGTTTTAATGGTAAGTTAAAGTTTTGGAATATTAGCGAAATTGAGAGGGCTTATACTGAATTAAGTAATTCTATGGAAATAATAAACAAAACGATTAATGTTAATGTTGATAATTAATTTAATACTTAAATATTATTAGAAATTATGTTATTATAAATAATAGAGGATATTTATTTTTACCATTATTAATAATTGAAAGGGAATAATTTATGTTAAAAAAAATAATTGTATTATTAATTATTTTGATACCTTTAATTTTAGGTATAATTGATTATAAGAGAGTTGTTAATAATGAATTCCCTTTATTTATGATTAGAGTAAGTGATAATAATAGTAATTTTCAAAATTATATTGGTTTAGGGTATAAATTAAAAAGAAAAGTTAATGTATCTTACCAGGAACCATTATATTTAGATGATGAAATTAAATTTGGTTTATGGTTTTTCACTTGGAAACTTAATTATTATACACTTATTAATTATTTATATACGATTAAGACAATAGAAACAAAAGACTGTGATAGAAATCCAAAATATTATTATACTGAAGACAACCAAGATATATATACCTATTGTTTAGATAGTATATTAGTTAATAATGATATTGATTTAAAAGATTATTTTAAAAACAATAATATTAAATTTAATAATTTTATAGAAGGCCTAATATTTGCTGAAGAAGCTAAAAATGGTAAATATAAAATATATAAAGATACAGGTAAAACTACTAATATAAGTACTGGTTTTACTAATAAAGGATTAACTATTTTAAAATGTAATGTAAGTGGTAATAAAAATATTTATATCGGACCGAAATGGATGAATTATGAAAATGGTTTTTGTCAATAAAAAAGGAGTAATATATGGAAAATAATAAGATATTTTTAGGTTTAGTTGTAATAGTTATAGTTTCAATTATATTAGGTTTTGTTTTAGGGACAAATGATAATACGGAAATTAGTAATTGTCAAAACGAAGAATTGTTATCCCCGGAAACGGAACATCGAATATGTCAATATATTGATTTAAGAGATTTAAGTATCAATAATAAAAAGATTGAAATTGGCAAAGTAATAAAAGAAAAAATTAATAATGAGTTTAATGTTTATGATTATATAATAAGTCCAGCTGAAAGTGAAAATAACGAGGATAAAATTAAGGTATATGATTTTATTTTTGTAATTAAAGGTGCTAAAACTGATATTGGGTATACTGTTTTTGTAAATGAAAATGATACTATGATTAAATCAATATTTGATAATATGCAAGGTTATAAGGTATCAGAATTAAAAGAAAAGTATGAAGATACTATTCAAACAAAAATAGATCGATTATCAAAATTAAAAATTATGGAAATGAGAAGAAAAGTACTAGATATTACTACCAAGACAAAATATATTATAAATATTATTGGCGAAGAAAAACGTTATGATTTAACAACTAACAAACTATATTATGTAATCCTTTATGAAGGGATCGAGGAATTAGAAGATGGAACAGGCTTTACGCCACCTAAATGGGTTGATATTTATAAGGAAGAGATTTAATTATTTAGTAAGTAATTAAAAAAATTTATTATTATATTGGATAGATAAATATATATATAATTTACAAGTTAAATTATATATGTTATAATGGTTATACAAATCAAGAGTAAATTGGGGTAAATAAAAAGAGGAGGATTTTGTAATGAAACAAAACAAAGTAAAAGTAGAACTATTACCCCATACACCATTTCTAAAATATAATGGAAAGTTTGATAGGAATACAGCGATTGAATATTGTGGTAAAATTGCTGGTGAATGTTATGAGCCAGATGGATGGGAAACATTAAAAAATGAAGATGAAAACAAAACAAAAAGAAGAGTTGAATTAACGCTAGGATTAGAACATTCTACTCCTTATGAACATGTAAATATTGGTTTTGAAATAACTAATGCACCTAAAATATTGTTAATGGCACTAAATAATGAAAGGCAATGTGCGACAAGTGAAAAATCATTAAGATATACTTCTATTGAAAAAGGGAAAGATCCAAATATTTCTGAAAGGGAAGTTTTTCTTTATCAAAAATGGATGAATATACTTAAAAGTAAAATTAAAGATCGCTATGGAGATATTTATAGTGATAATAAAATTCAAAAATTAGCGCAAGAAAACAGTCGCTATTTGACATCTGTATTTATATCTACACAAATGGTTCACACTATTCCTTGGATTCAATTAAATCGTATTGCATCATTTATGCAAGGAAATATAAATAAGAAAAACAAAAATGATTTTGAAGAACGATTAACTCCTTATTTTAAACAATTTATTAATCGTTTAGATGAATTAGATATTTTAGACGAAAGGGCAATGTCTAATCGTAAACATCGTGAATTATCTTTATTTAATAATAGGAAAGTAGTAGATTCATTTGGTGATTCTTATGCACTAAATTATAAAGGTACATTTTCTCAATTAGCACAAACGCATAGACATCGAACTAGTAAATACAGTATGAAATTATTAGAGGAAAAAGAATATTTTATTCTTCCTATTTTAAAAGATGACCCAGTATTAGTTGACGAATGGTTAGCAGATATTTCTTCGATTGCTTATGCTTATCCACAAGGTGAATTAGTGTTAATAAACGAACGTGGTACTTTTGAAGATTTCATCTTAAAAACGAAAGAAAGATTATGTACAGCTGCACAACTTGAAATAATGCTACAAACAAGGAAAACTTTGTTAAAATATAAAGAAGCCTTAAATGTTAGTAATCATCCATTAAAAGATGAGATTAATAAATATACAAAAGGAGCTAGATGCACATTTCCTGATTATGAGTGTGCTAAAGATTGTGGTTTTGAAGAAGGAAAGACATTAGTAAGAGAAATATAATTAAAAAAGAGTTAAAATAACTCTTTTTTTGACAAAAATTGATTATTTTTATCTTTTTGTAACAAAATAAAAATAGTGGTGAGAATATGATTAAGAATATACCGTTAACTATTTTTATTTTTTTTAGTTTATTAGTAGTTATTATTGCTAGTATTAATATTAGAAATCAAATTGATGAACCAATCAATGATATTTTAACAGAGAAAGTGGTTAAGTATTTAACTGATGATATTAACGCTATGGTTGAGCAACCAAAAACTTTTAATAATTATTATTTATTATTTGATCAATATAAATTAAACACTAAAAATTTTATTAAGATATTTTCTTTCTTTAATCAATATAATTATGAATATCATATTATGGCTATTTACCCTTATATTAATCCATTATATCAAAGTATATTAACCAAAATTGAACGAATATCATTAAAAAATTATAATCTTAATAATATTTTAGATCAATTTTATCAAACGTATACGAATGAACTAACTAAATATAATTTAGATTATGAATTAGAATCATCTTTTGTCAATGGTATTACGATTAGAATGATTAAAATTTATACTTCTAATGAAGCGTTATATACTTTTTTAAATAAATATCCAACTATAAAATATAGTTTAAATCCGAGCGGTATTTTTAAAACAATATAATTTTATTTTTTAAATAATATATTATCAAGTATAAAAAATATTATTATACTTGATTTTTTTTTTAATTAATATTTGTCAAATATTCTGATTAATAGTATAATATAATTAAATAAGGAGTGATATAGTGGCGGTTTTTTGGTTATTAGTAATTATTATCTTTTTTGTTCTAGAAGCTGTTTCCTTTAACTTAGTTACTATTTGGTTTGCAGTTGGTGGAATTGGTGCGTTTATTACTACTTATTTTACTGACAATACTTTAATGCAATTTATAATTTTTGTTGGTGTTACTGTTATTTCTTTAATATCGACACGTCCAGTAATTAAAAAATATTTAAAGGTAAAATCAGTACGTACTAATTTAGATGCTGTTATTGGTAAAGTTGGTATTGTTACGCAAAAAATAAATAAAGATCAACTTGGTCGTGTTAAAGTTGATGGTAAAGAATGGACAGCTAAAGCTGATACATTAATAAAAGAGAACACTAAAGTAGAAATACTTGCAATAGAAGGTGTTAAATTAATAGTTAGAAAGAAGGAGGAAAAATAAAATGGATGCTTTTATTATTTTTATCATCATTGGATTAATTGTGGTTGTTTTTAATGTTAAAATTGTACCACAATCAAGAACTTTTATTATTGAAAGGTTAGGTAGTTATTATCAAACATGGCAAAATGGATTACATTTTAAAGTGCCATTTATTGACCGTATAGCTAATGCAGTTTCGTTAAAAGAAAAGGTTAGGGATTTCCAACCACAACCAGTAATTACGAAAGATAATGTAACTATGCAAATTGATACGGTGGTTTACTTTCAAATTACGGATTCAAAATTATATACTTATGGAGTGGAAAATCCCATTAATGCAATTGAAAATTTAACAGCTACTACTTTAAGAAATATTATTGGTGATTTAGAATTGGATGAAACTTTAACTTCACGTGATATTATTAACAATAAAATGCGTTTAATTCTTGATGAAGCGACTGATCCATGGGGAATAAAAATAAACCGAGTAGAAGTAAAAAATATTCTTCCACCAAGAGATATTCAGGAAGCAATGGAAAAACAAATGCGTGCTGAACGTGAACGCCGAGAATCAATTTTAAGAGCAGAAGGAGATAAACGTGCTGCTATTTTAAGAGCAGAAGGAGAAAAAGAAAGTGCTATATTAGTAGCAGAAGCTAAAAAAGAAGCCCAAATTAGAGAAGCTGAAGGGGAAGCCGAAGCAATTGTTACAATTCAAGAAGCAAATGCTAATGGGATTAAATTATTAAAAGAAGCTGGCGCTGATGAAGCAGTTTTAAAATTAAAAAGTTTTGAAACCTTTGCCAAAGTAGCAGATGGGCAAGCAACTAAAATTATTATTCCATCAGAATTACAAAATTTAGCATCAGTTTTAACTACTGCTGCTGAAATGTTTGATAAAGATTTAAAACAACAATAATATAAATCAGGAGTAACAAATGAATGAAATCAAGTACTTAATTAAAAGAATAAAATCCCTAAATATTAAAAACATGTTTATAACTATTAATAAGGTACATGTGAAAAATAAAAAACCGAAAATAATTATTTTTATTGATATGATTTGGTGTGGTTTTAAGTATTTAGCAGGTTATATGGATTATTACATTTTTGGTATGTATGATTTAAATAAAGAACAACGAAAAACGGTTTTAACAAGAGGGAAAAATGATAAATATATTAGAGCTTTGAATGATCTAAATTATTGGCACTTAGTACATAATAAAAACGAATTTAATGATAAGTTCTCATCATATTTAAAACGTGATTGGTTATTTTTAAATGATAATAAAGAAGAATTTAAACTTTTTATTAAAACTAAAAAAGAATTCATTGCTAAACCACAAAATGGTACTTGTGGAAAGGGAATTGAAAAAATTAAAGTGGCTGATTTTAAACCGGATGAATTATATGAGTATTTAATGAATAAAAGGTTAGTAGTATTAGAAGAGATAGTAAAACAACATAACACTATTAATAAGTTACATCCTCATTCAGTTAATACTATTAGAACTATTACCATATTAAAAGATAAGAAACCATATGTAGTAGCCGCTTATATGCGAATTGGTAATGGTAAAGTAGTAGATAATTTTAATAGTGGGGGGATGGTTGTTCCAGTTGATATTAAAACAGGTACAATCAAATATAAAGCATTAGATAAAGCGGGAAATATTTATGAAAAACACCCTTTAACTAATGTTAATATAGTTGGTTTTAAAGTACCAAAATGGCAAGAAGTAATTAATTTAGCAAAAAAAGCAGCTCAAGAAATACCGGAATTAGGAATTATGGGTTGGGATGTTGCTATAACAAAGGAAGGACCATTATTAATTGAAGCTAATCAATATCCTGGTCATGATATATATCAATTACCACCTCATACTAAAAATGGAATTGGGATGTTACCAACTTTTGAAAAAATTTTAAAAATAGATTAATAAAAAAATATCTAGTTAATATTAGATATTTTTTATTTCGATTAAATAAGGTGCTTTTTTATTATCAGTGTTATAGTAATAATTAATGATATAATTGTTTCCCATTTTAGCTAAGCATTTTTTTATTTCCTTACTTTCTTTTTGACCTTCTTCATGACCTGGATAAACAACGATTAAACAAATGCCATCTTTTTTTAACAGCTCTAAACTAATTTTTATTGCTTTAATGGTGGCTTCTACTTTAGTAGTAATTTCTTTATGCCAATTAGGCAAATATCCTAAATTAAAAGTAATAATTTTTACTTTATTTTTTAATTGCGGTAATTTATCTAACATATTAGCATGTGATTCTTGGTATAGGGTATAATTTTTTATTTTATTATTATTTAATAATTTTTTAGATCTTATTATAGCTTCTTTTTGAATATCAAAACCATATACATGACCATTAGCAACTAGATTAGCTAAAAATAAAGTATCATTACCATTGCCAATTGTTGCATCAATTACAATATCATTGTTGTTAATATTATTAACAATAATTTGCTTAAATTTATTTAAAATATTTTCATGAAAACCTTGGTATGTATTTTTTGCTATTAAATTAGTGTTTATTTCGTTTTCAATATTATTCTTTTCCATTAACCATTTAGGAGCTAGTATATTTTTTATATTAATATCATTAATTAATTGATAAATAACAATTCTACTAGGTATTATTTCTAATTGCTCAGTAACAATATCAATGTATTCTTTTTTTGTTAATAATGGAAATGGTTTTCTAGTATAAAATTCTGATATTTTAGTATTTTTTTTAATTGTAAACATATTTATTTTAACGCCTTGAATATCTAGTTTAGTTAAATAACGGGTATTTTTTAACATTATTTCTTTAGTTTTATTAGGAAGACCATTAATAACATTAATAATTACTTTAATTTTTAGTTGACGTATTTTTTTTATAATTTTTTCTATTTGATCCCAATCATATTTTAAGGCAATTGTGTCCATATTATCAATTAATGGTGCTTTTAATTCGATGGTAAGATTAATTTTTTGTTTTAAAGTATTTAAATATTTTAATAATTCAGTATTAATATAATTTGGCTCAATTATAATATGTAAATTTATAATAATATTATTATTAACAAGTTCTTTTAATTCATCAAAAGAAAAATTATTTATTTCTAATAAATAAGCATCATTTTCTTTTAAAGTATGATAACGATTATTATTAGTTGAATATTTAAAAAGATTCATGAACATCACCTAATATAAGTATATCATTCTTTATTATTTAAAAAAAGATAAATGAGGTGGTAAAATGAATAACCAAAAGAAATATAATTTATTTATTTTTTTCGGTACTTTTACGCGTAGTTTAGTGGAAGTATTTGTTCCTATTATTTTATATAATAAAGTAGATTCTTTTTCTTATGTTTATTTTTTTCTTTTATTAAGTTATTTATTTTCATTTATTTTAAATATACCTTTAGTATATTTAAGTCGTAAATTAACTTTTAAATGGTTAATTATAATTACTTCTTTTTCTATTATTATTTCTTATTATTATCTCTTTATTATGCCTTTTACTATTTTTAATTTAGTTATTATTGCTATTACTCATGTAATTAATGCCCATGTTTATTGGTTATCAAGACATTATTTCGCTTTAGGAATATTAACGATTAAAAAAATATCACCCCAAGTTGGTAAAATCGTTATTCTTAATCAATTAGCATTAATTCCAGCTTCTTATTTAGGGGCCTTACTAATTACTTATTTAAATTTATATTCTTTATTATTAGTTATTATATTATTATATATAATTACAGTTATTCCATTATTTTGTTTAGAAAATATAAAACAAAAACCAATATCATTAAAAATGGGAATAAGCAATATTATTAAAAATATTCCTTTTAAGTATACATTGTTTTTTTCTTTTGCTCAGTTTCGAGTTATTAGTAAATATTTATTCCCTTTATATATATTTTTATATGTAAAAAATCAATATACTTATATTGGTATTTTTAATATTATTGTCGGATTTGCTAGTATGTTATTTGTATATTTTTTTGCTCAAAAAATGGCAAAGAAAAAGAAAGATTACTTATTATTAACGGGGTTTTTATCATTTATAGTATGGATTTTAAAATTAAATATTTTAGCAACTGGCTTATTTCTAATTGTGGGATTAATGGAAGGATTAGTTGAAAAGATGTATGAAACAGCTTTTAATTATAATTTATATGCTTGGGGTAAACAATATGATCGACTTAGTTATGTTGCATATATTGAAGGATTACAAAGTTTGGTACGGGTATTAATAATGCTTATTTTTTTCCTTTTTATAGAAGATATAAAATTAATATTATATATTTCGGCCTTTATGTTAATTATAATTGGGATAATTGGTTATTATAATAAAAAAAATTTATATGAATGATTTATATATTTATGTTAATAATATTAACATAAATTACCAATGTAAAATTCGATATAATTCATTGACTTTAAAAGGATAAGATGTTATGTTAAGTGTAATAATAGTAGTAGAAAAGCGAGGTATAAAATGAAAAGAAAAGGTTTTACGTTAGTTGAGTTATTAGCGGTAATAGTAATATTAGCAATTATCTTAGCAATTGCGATTCCATCAATTACAGGTCTTATTCATCGAGCTACAATTGATGCTTTTAATAGTGATGCAAAAATGGTTTTAAAAGCTATTGATTATAAGTTATTAGAAACTAGTAACTATAATATTGAAGATCTTGATCGTGATAAAATTAAAACAGATTTAGAATTAGGGAATGATAATTATGAATCAGTATCAGTTTCCATGAAAGATGATAAACCATACATTATTATTGTTGGACAAAATAAATGGGATGATTTAGTAGCCTGTGGAACTTATACTAATATGATAGTAGGTGATGGATCTGAATGTGATGGTGAATTACCGACACCAACGCCACCAGTAATTGTAAATGAACCTATTATAGAGGAAAGTATGAGTCCAATTAAATGGGATGAAACAGAAGAAAAATGGGTTGAAACAACAACTGGAGATGAAGATTGGTATGATTATGCTAATGGGGAGTGGGCGAATGCTCAAACTATAGATGGTTCTTATTGGGTATGGATTCCAAGATATGCATATAAGATAACAAGTGGATGGCACTGTAATGATATTACTTGCGAAAAATTTACTGTTCCAAATGGTGATACTGGTAATATTGAAATATCATTTAGTGATGGAATTGATGATACAAAAGGTGGAACTGTTGCGATAGTTGATACGTGTAATTATGGGGATTATACAGTTGATACAGAATGTGCTAACGATTCAAATGGAACATGGACTAATCATCCTGCCTTTACTTTTGGTGAGGGAATAGATAAGATTGAATTAACAGGAATATGGGTAGCTAAGTTTGAAACTAGTATTGCTGAAACAGAACATGCATGCTATATTAATTCCC
>Ga0334896_1000831_pt1 | contig 31445 bp, 31 predicted proteins | sample GraSluR3_MG_8_FD_207734 | JGI IMG/M metagenome (GOLD analysis project Ga0334896, IMG submission 207734) | Sludge microbial communities from methane-producing bioreactor in Wageningen University, Netherlands - Granular Sludge_27_06-R3 | ecosystem: Engineered > Bioreactor > Anaerobic >... | reverse complement strand
TTGCATTTCGGACAATAAACCCCATCAGACCATCTTATGCATCTGAAAACCTGTAAAGCTTTATCATCGTCCGGAACCGACAACTCGCATGCTAAACTTCGATCTTTCATACATTATTATTTGAACTACAAACTACATATACCTTTGTACACTTTCCGGGAGATGAGCGTTAATTAATATATCATGTACTGGTGGACTTAAATAGGAATTCATTCAATAAGATATTATATTCATATCGTTGGTGAAAAAAAATGAATCATTATGAAATCTTAATAGAAAGAGCACAAGCTCTTCATGGTGAAATCTGTCCAGGGGTTATTATGGGAACCCGGATGAGTATAACAGCAATGAATAGATTAGGAATGGATCCATTGGAACCTAATGATGATCTTATGGTTTCAGTTGAGGTTGATCGATGTATGCCCGATGCTATTCAGGCCATAACTGGATGTACAGTCGGGCGCAGAACCCTTAAATGTTTAGATTATGGTAAATTTGTGACGAACTTCATTGATGTTAGCACTGGTAAAACCATCAGAATTTCTGCAAGGGATGATAAATTAAGAGATGTTCCAGGGTTATGGGTATGGTTCGAAAATGTTGCAGAACTTGCTCGTGAAAAAAACATGGCAAAAGTAATGGAAGAGAAAAAATCAGCCATCAAAATGTTATCTAACATGTCCGATGATGATCTACTTTTAATTGAAGAATTTGATGGGGAAGTACCTCAGATTCCCGGTCTTCCCATGGACATAGTAGTTTGTTCTGTATGTGGAGAACATGTAATGGATGGGAAAGAGTTACATGATAATGGTGAAATTGTTTGCCGGTCATGTGAAAATAAATCCTAGTACATTTCTTTTTATTTTTAAGACTGGCCCTCTAATTAACCCCGGAATAAATTAATGCATGATTTTTAATTTTTTATTTAATAAAACCATTATCTAGTCAATTGTTTTCTTATTAATTTTTAAACTGGTTTTTTTGTTGATTATTTTTTTATTTAATTTTTCAACTATAATCTGTTAATAAAATACTATAAAACTCCTTTCATCTTATTTTTCCGGATATAATCATCTAAAGCCCTTCTTATCAGTTTCCCCAGGGGCATATTGCCTTTTTTGGAGGCAATTTCCCTTAAATTCCAGTACATTTCTTCAGGTATTTTCATGGTTATTTGTTTGTCCATTAATTAACTCCAGTATATTATTCTTAAATATGCTGAAATGTTGAAATGTTTATTAATATTCACAAAAATGTAAAGATAATAATTAATTTTTACCAGTTGTTAGTTAGCAACCTTTACAGGTATCAGATCCATCTTTACTGATGAATGACTCACCACAAACCGCACACAACCTAACATCTTTTTTAGCCTTAACTGGAACTGGAACTTCAATAAATTCCCAAGTGTATACAGCATCCCCTGCCTTTATAAGTTCAGAAATAGCCTCTTCATGGGGCACTTTTCTTTCATTCATGTACCATGCATGGAATACTGGATATTTAACTGTTTTTGCAGGATCAAGGAATATTCTGACTCCTTTAATATGCGATTGGCCAGGTTCAGCTCCTTTGTTGATGGTAACGGCCATTTTATCATAATCCAGAATTTTGAGGCCCTTGTTTCCAATGGTAGATCCACGGAGGATCTGGAATGGGTCGGGTAGGCAGTTAAGAGTTTCACAGGTCACAAAAATCCTCTCATTTTCGTTAATATCAAGCAATCTACAGGCTATCTTTAGCATCTGCAGACCTATGAAAGCACCAGTACTCAGATAACCATGGAAAGGAACTACTTTGTCTATTTGGGATAACATTTCCGGATCATCTATTTTTGCAATAATTTTATCCATTTTATCACCTATTTTAAAGAAGATTAGTAATTTTTTCATGTCAAGATATCTCATACATACTTAATTTGTTTGTTTTACAAATAAGGCCCATAATCCAGTATCATCATTTATCAACGTGTAATCCCTGATTCCTGCATTTAATATTGCTATTTCGAAGGTATCAATATGGATTTTAGGAGGACTTTTGTAAGATCTATTACTATCATGTTTTAACTGTTTTTTAATCTTTTCTTTTACTGAAGTACTTCCAAATCCACCACCGATGTATCCTGAGCCTCCGGGTTTTAAAACACGATATATCTCCTGGAAAGCTGTGGTGAGATCTTTCCAGAAGAACATGGATCCCCTGCTGAATATAAGATCAGCAAAATCATCAGGAAATGGCATCTGATGTACATCACCCAACATGGGGTTGATTCTGTTTCCAAGCATTTGTTTTTTAATTGATTCCTGTGCAATCCTGAGTATTTCGGGGTGTATGTCCATTGCATAAATTTTAAGCCCTGTTATCCTGGCCATGGCTATAGATAGTGATGCAGGACCAGCACCCACATCAATGGCGATTCCATCTTTAACATTCATTTTTCTTGTGATCTGATTAGATATAAGATGGTAAGTGAGTGCATGTGGTCCGTTAATTAACATTGAATCAATGGATTGCGGGCCTTCTATTTCTAGTTTCTCCATTATTTTTTCTCCATTAATTCTTCTAAATTTTAATATTAGGTTAACCTTCTAGTACCCTGAACCCTATTTCGCCATTGCAGACTCTGGTGTTGATCATACCACCACTCTGGCTGATCTTCTGATGGATAGCTTCAGGGTTTAATACTTCAACTCCTGCCAGCATGTCTGCACCATAATCGAAGAGAACATCGCTCATAGTAGTGCTAGGGCCCATGATGATGGTGTAAGCATCTTCCTCACGGGCCAGCTTCAAATAACGTTCCAATCCTTTGTTTATAAGTGTAGAACCGGTTATTATTATTATTTCACTCCCTGGGAACACGTATTCTGCGCCGGCATCAGTTATTATTCCTTTTTTAGGATTCGTGAGATTTTGATTCGATTCTAAGACCCACAACTCCTTGGCCACAGATCTTATTTCATCTATCTTGGGAAACTTCCCAACCATAGTCACTTTTTTGTTCTGGCTTTCCTCGATGATCAGATCCTGTGCATTAACATTCTTCTTACCACGGGGTTTCATCATGGAGTTTAAGGCTGCAACACCAATACTGGCTTCAACTAGATTCCAGGATTTAACATATTCTGCCAGTTCTAGGGTGGTTTTATTGGTTAGTTCCCCCATGTCTTTGGTGTAATTTCCATGAACCACAGGGATCCCATAGGTCTTGGAAACTCCGCCGTATTTTCCATGAACCCCAGTCCAGGATACTCCAACTCGAATGTCATTTACTGTGGAGTTGTTTTCACTTCCTGACTCAATTAATTCATTAATCAGTTTCATTTAATTCACTCTAATTTTTTTGTAATATGGACCGTCTGCACAGGCCTTGCAGAGTGTTCGCCCATCAAATATAACCTCCCGGCGGTCCAGGATTTTTTCTCCACATTCTTCACAATATGATTTGTATTTGGGAAACCCTGGGATGTCATGTTCACCAATATCCACTTCAACTTCCTCAATTATCAGCAGTTCTTCTTCTGGGACTTGGATAAGATCCTCAACCATTCTTTCCATGTTCAATTTACTCCCATTATCTGTTTTAGGTGGTTCGCGTTGACTATCTGCTGCAGAAATCCGTACAGCCTTTCCTGTGGATAAATCCAGAAATGTTGCCGCAAATTTACCATAATCCTTATATTTAAGGGTCCGATGGCCCATGGTAATCCCGGTGACTGCTTGTATAGCATCAGCCATGCATCGGTCTATTTCCACGTAAACCATTAAGTCCCGATTTTTAACTTTAGGGTCCATTCCTAGTTTCTTCATACCTGCCAGTGCAATTCTGGTCCCAATAACTATGCCAGGACATACATCACCGTGAAATTCTCTTCCTTTATCCAAATAGAAATTTATATCGTCCATAATTTGCCTCCTTGTTCTAAATGAGTTTGAAATTAACTTAAAATAATTAAACTGAAGGAATACAAATTTTCCTTCCCTGGTCCAGCTCCATGATTTCCACTCCAATATTATAGGCCCTTTCCAGATTTTTTTCGGTTATAACTTCTTCTGGAGTCCCATAATCAATTAAACTACAATCTTTCATTATAGCTACTTTATCTGCCGCTATAAATGCATGATCTGGGAAATGAGAGGACATTACCACGGTGAAACCAACTTCTGCCATCTTATTAATAAGGTTAAGTGTCCTCATTTGATTTCCGAAGTCTAAGTGGGATGTAGGCTCATCTAAAAGTAAAATATCAGGTTTTTGAGCCAGGACCCGTGCAAAAAAAATTAACTGTTTTTCCCCACCACTAAGTTCAGTGTAGGGTTTGTCACTCATATGGGCCATATTCAGTTTTTCCAGACATTTTCGGGCAATTAAATAATCTTTTTTTGATGGGGAAGACATTGAATCCAGATGTGGGGTTCTGCCCATTAAAACCACGTCTAAAACAGTGAATGGAAAAACAGGACTATGTCCTTGGGGTATATAACCGATTTGGCGTGCTAGGTCTGTCTTATTAAATGAATAAACATCTTTTCCTGATAAAAAGATTTTACCTGAGCTTAATCTCAAAAGACAGTTCAAACATTTAATTAAGGTTGTTTTTCCGGTACCATTGGGCCCTAGAATGCATAAAACTTCTCCTTTATCTATGGAAAGATTAATGTTCTGGAAAATTTTTTCTTTTCCATTGTAGGAAAATGCCGCGTCTTCTATTTCAATTATGCCTTTCATGTCCAACCCTCGTAACCTCTTTTTAGTAAATAAATAAAGAAAGGAGCTCCAATAATTGCAGTTACAATCCCCAGAGGAATTTCCACTGCAGTTACAGTTCTACATATATCATCGACTGAAAGTAAAAAAAAGGCCCCTAATATTATACTGAATGGAAGCAGTTTTTTATGGTCTGGCCCTACAAATATTCTTGCTATATGGGGTATTACCAGACCAACCCATCCAATTATTCCACTAACACTTACCGCAGCTGCAGTTAACAATGTGCAGCTTAAAATTACCAGAATTCTTAGTTTTTCAGTATCCACTCCCAGTGAACGGGCTTCTTCGTCACCCATGGAGAGCACGTTAATTCTCCATCTAACAGTTAATAACACGATGAATCCTATCAAAATAGGAATGATTATCATGAACACGCTTTGGGAGTTGACTTTAGATAGACTACCCATAAGCCAGAATACTATCTCGGGGAGTTTGCTGTAAGGATCTGCCACGTATTTTATGCATGATGTGAGAGCTGAAAATAAAGCACCTATGGCCATCCCCCCGAGGACCATCATTAAGGTAGCATTACCTCTGAAACTCTTGCTGAGGAAGTAAGTCAGGCTGACTGCTACTAAACCTAATGAAAAACCCATTATCTGAATCAGTAGTGAGGATGAATCCATTAAGATTGCCAGTGCAGCCCCGAAACCAGCGCCTGCTGAAACTCCTAAAATGTCCGGTGACACCAGTGGGTTTCTAAATATTCCCTGAAATGAAGCTCCAGATATGGATAATGCAGCACCCACTATCATGGCTGCTGCTATTCTGGGCATTCGTATATCCCACACCACAGCATATACTGCAGGGGCTAGGTTGGTTTTTATGTGGAAAACGCCAGTAAAAAGGGCTATTATAACTTCTGATGGTGATAAAGGGTATCTACCTATTAAAAAAGACATTACAAATAAAACTACCAGCAAAATTGACATAATGGTCATTATTGGAATGGTTTTAATATTTTTCAGATTCATAAGTTTCCCTTTTCTTAAGTGATCATTAAAAAAATGGGGGATGCAGTGTGTCATTGGAGTTAATTCGCACTGCTTTCAAGGTCTTGGCTTAGATGGTCTGATTGCTCATTATGGTTTTTACGTCATCATCACTCAGAGTGACATGGTAGAAGTTTTGGTAGAACTCTTTAGTCAGGCTGGTAATGTTGAGGTTGGTGAATTTGTCAGGGTAGAGCACTTTAGCAGTCCATGGTATTCCGATGATAGTGTTGACACCTGGGGGTCTGTCAAACCATCCTAGTGGAGCTGTTGGGGCTAAGTAGACTTTGTGATCCTGTACAGCTTTTACATTGCTCCAGGATGAGTTAGTGTAGATGTTTTTGAAAAACTGGGGATTGTTGGTAATTATTACATCAGGGTTCCACTGGAGAACTTGCTCCAAATTGACATCTGATAATCCATTACCTTGTTTAATTGGTACTTCTGCAACATTAACTCCTCCACAAATGTTAATCAGTTGTGAATGGGCCGAACCATCAGGATCGGTCTGTAAACCCACTGTCCCTTCGGCATAGTACACTCTAACCTTCTGATCTTCCGGGATAGTAGAAACAGTGTCATTGACTATTTTTGAAACCTTTTCGTAGAAGTTTATTAACTTGGTAGAGTTTTCCTCCGCACCTAGCAATTTTCCAGTAAATTGGATGGATGGTGTGTAGTTGGTGGCGTTGATCGAACTTTCCATGGCAACTACGGGAATGTTACCCATCAACTGCTGCATATTGTCTACAGTAGGTGAACTGTTTTTCAAATTAGCCTTATCAAACAATATAACGTCAGGGTTCTGTGCTAAGAAGTTTTCAGGGTTTCCTTGATATGTACTGTACCATCCACCAACCACTGGCAGGTTTTGGTATTTTTCCGGTGTGTATTTTTCCTGTTCAGCTGTTAGGTTTGAATTCCATGCACAGAGTTTATCCGGGGCCAACATGTAAACCAGATTGGTGCTGGGAGGAGATGTTGCCAGTACCTTATTTATTTGAGATGGAATCTGAACAGTTCTACCTGTCATGTCTGTTATCTGATTAGAACCGGTAAGACTGCTGGTATTACTGTAACTTAGATAACCGACAACCACAGCCAGCACAGCTACAATAACAATAACTGCTATCATAATCTTTTTATTTTTAGGATCCATCATAATCACCTGTAATCAATTCTGATTGTAACCATTCTTTTCCCACCAGATTAAAACCCAGTCTGCCTTTCCTTTGGAGTAAGTGATAGTTCCTTCAGGAGTTTTAATCATAGTTTCCTCTAGGTATTCCCTTAAAATGGACTCTTCTTCGGGGCTTAAATCCCCAATTCTCCATTTAATCCTGTCTAGAGCTTCTTCAAAAGAAGAATAATAATTTCGGGTGTTACATTCTAACATCTCCACATTAGCGTAGATGCCCATCTGATGGAGAATATTATAAACATAAATGTAGTCCGGATGACTGTAAGATTCTCTTCCCAGAAGTTTAGCCATTTCTTTCTCAAATTTACGGTTATCAACGCCCCAAATAGTTATGTAAACGTATTTATTGGCGATTTTGTTGATTTTTTCCAGTTCTCTCTGGATGTTGGGGACACCATTAAGGGAACGGGAAGCAACAACCACATCGTGTTTACCAAGCTTTTCGGGAGATACATCTTCTAAACGCTGGTTAATTGTGTTTATATTACATATTTTAGAGTTTTCAGCTTTTTTGTTTAATATTTCCAGCATTTTACCTGAAATATCCATAGCAGTAACCTTTCGAGCCTTTTGGGCCAATGGAATCGTGATAACTCCATTACCACATCCGATATCTAAAATACTATCATTCGAATTAATTTTTATCCTGCTGATTATCTTTTCAGGATAATCATCTTTTTCCATCCATTTATTGAATTTCGGAGCTATATTGTCCCAAGACTCTGAATTATTTTTTTTAGGTAAATTTATTAGGGATTGGTTCCATAAATTGTTCCAATCTATTTTATAGTCTTTTTTAACTACTTTTGGATTGTTATTTATACACCTCACCTCCAAAGTTAATTATGTATTCAAATATCCGATATGAGTATATTAACATTTCGATTTGCTTTTGGTAATGTGGATTATAAATTTTATAATGAGGGCTGTTTCGCCCAAAAATTTAATTTTTATTAAAATCAAGATTAAAATTATTATAAAGTTGTTACGAGTTATAAAAATCTAATAGTCAATATTATTTTGTCATGTCACATTAAAAAAAGAAAATGGAAAAAGTAATTTATATTCCATGTCTTTTTTACCATTAATGACAGCCCTATTGATATTTCTTCTTAGATACAACATTATCTTGGGCAAGTATTAAGGGATAAACCACCAAATTGCTCTGACTTGAATGCCGGTAAAGTACCAGATGCACTGAAGTTGAAGTTTGCAGCGATTAAAACGTTTCATAAGTTCCATAAAGCTCAATTACTGGCAGAAAAATCCTGTCCTGAAAGTCCCCTGATCAGTAGAACTGGCTGTAATTGGTGTTAACAAAATATTTGGCAGAAATCTAATAATTTTAGTTATTGAAAGTAAGATTTTAAGGGATGGAATTGGCAGATTTAGAGAATTCGTGGTATGATAATCTGCCAATATTACTCACGTACCGACTTTATATGTCAATGGCTGATGAGAGCGGACCTCAGTTTCATATATTGGTTAAAGCCGCTTCGGAAGGTAAAAACTCCGTAACCGGAGTGTTCTACTCCCTTTTTATCTTTTGCGAAATGACTATATATACATTTCGATATTCTATTTTTGTAAACCATCTTCTGATAAAATGATGTTTAAAATATTAAATTTAAAAAGTAGGAAAAGATTAATTTTACTTTCTAGCCATCAATCCCGATAGTTTGCTCTTTCCGGACTTTGAACTAATATTTTCAGGTTCATCTTATCCTGTTTTATGATTATACATTTTTACGGGATTTTTCATTTTTTTAAAGTAGGTAATAAGGAAATAGCAGAATACCCAACCGTTGACGAGATCAGCTGTTATGGGGGTGTTATTATGCCCATTAATTCTATTTACTCATTATTGGTAGAAAAAAGCGGCCATATGTCAGTAAACATGTATTCAAATATCTTAATGGCTATGGTTGTAAATTAATTTTTTCCCAAAAGATGTGATATTATTATTAAATCGGCATGATTATATGCACATTTCGTTTTTTGGGGTATCATCCCTATGTGGAAAATCGAAATCATTAAATATCGACATGCAAATATTCATAATTTGAAGATTTCATCCATGAAATATTAATCTGGTTTATAAAGTTTATTTGAAGATGGTGAAACTATGAAATGGTATCATGTTTTCTTTTTTGTATTTGTAATTGCCATATCCTCATTAACTATTTACACAGCCCTAACACCTCACACTTACAGTTCTAATGGGATTTATTTTAATTATCCGGGCACATGGAATGAAATTACTCCTAATCCAGTTAATGGTACTAATGTAAGTACTAATTCTAATATTGTTGTTGTTGGTGATCCCAACAGTGCTGACAATGGAAATATAATAGTTTTAGTTCAGAAAATCAACAAAACTGGCACATTGGATGAGGTTGCGGAGGCAAGTAAAACTCATCTTTTGGAAGATTGGAAAGGTGCAATGTTATCGGATGATATTATAACTGTGGATGGGAGGCAAGCGCATGATATTATTTGGGTTACAGACTCAAAAACAAATAAAAAGGAACGCATGGTGATATTTGATAAGAATGACATGGTCTATTGTATAATTTTAGGGGGATCTGCATCCGCCTTTGATGCCCAGAAAAAGAACTTTGATTTGATAGTGTATAGTTTCAGGGTAATAGACTAAATTATTACTATTGTTTTCTATTTTGGTTGGAGGGTTGTTTTTTTTGAATTACTGTCTTCTCATAACGAATCTTAGAAAAAACATTAGAATAATTAATTCCATGCCAATATATACATAGCTGTGGGCACATGCATTACTTTGAATCATGCCCAGTGGAATTACCCTTCTCCATATTTTCCTCCGTAAAAAAATCGGAACATAAAAAGGCCCAAAAATAAAATCAAAGTTATATATCTGTAATTGCTTTGAAATCTATCATTTTTAGCCTTCTTACTGGTATGATCATTAGTATTATGTGGCTGAAACGATTATTAAAGCAATTCCTGCTATTATCAAAACTCCTATCACGCCAATTAAAAGTTTTCCATTCATCTGATCCCCTCCGTTGATTTGAAGTTTTAATACTATTGTATTTTTAATTCAATTAATCGAAATGTATATCTCGACCTATAGTTTATGAATATAATATATTTCTACAATAGATTACTCAAATTGTAATCATGGTTGATGAAGTAGTTCCCTGTAGGTTTAATTAGTAGTAATTGCATGTTTTTCAAATACTACAAAATGAGAGTTATATCCATCACATATGTCTTATTCTATCGTTTTCCATTGAATCATTGCTTTCAGCATCTTTAAGTTTGGTTTATATGTAATCTGGGAATATTTTTACATGGATGTAATCTGTGACTTGTGATTCTTGCCCATGAATTCCGCTGTTTCCAATATACGATTGTAAACTCTCCAGCTTATTATGCCATTGGGGAAATGTTCATAGTACATTGTTTCCAATATACGATTGTAAACTCTCCAGGGGGAGGTATTTAAACATATATTTTTTGGTTATTTGCTTTTTTCAAGCTCTGTTCAAAAAAAAGGGGGAAAGGATTATTTCCCAGGTCTGCCATGCCTTGTGAAGGTGGCGACTATGGTGTTTCTTCCGATATACACGAGTATTCCGGCTATTGTCAGGAATATTATGCCTAAAATCGCACCTATAGGTAGGCCCGCTCCGTCACTGTCAGTTCTGGTTGAATCACTGGTAGAAATGGTTTGTTCTAATGGTAATCCTGGAGCTATTTCATTATTAACTCCGTTCGAAGTACCTAAAACATTTAGTGCACCTGGAATCGCTCCACCGAAGTTAGCAATAGTGTTTCCAGAATTTCTTTGGGTAATTGTAGTTGTAGTTGGGGTTTCAGGGGTTACAGGCTCCACATAGGTTAACATTTTCTGGATGGGGTCACCGCCAGCTGCGGTTAAGTCGTTCAGGAAGTTTTGGTCTATTGAGAAAGCCTTAGCCACGGTTATTACTGAAGCTAAAATTCCCTGATAATGACCTGCACTGTTCCAAACATGGTCTAAATGCCAGAACAAGTCGTTTTCCTGTGCGAATACTGTGTATCCTGTTTCTTTCATTGCTGTGGTGATTGCATCCCCCTCATATTGGATGAGCATTGCTCTACCCGTATTGGTTAACTCATTCCAAATGATCAGGATGAGGGGATAAGCTGAATCACTGCCCTGCATTGCGTAGTATGTTCCCTGTGATGGAGAAACACCAAAACCAGCAGTTCTACCAGATATCTGGCGGTTAGTCTCTCCGGATGTGGTAAGAGCGAAGAGGCTGTAAATCTCACCTGCCAGAAGTGGGTACTGTTCCTGTAAATAATTTGAAAGGTCATACTCTTTGGTAGAACAAATACATCCCACACGTCCAATGGTTCGGACGTAGTTGTAGGGTCCGTTAGCGGCCCATGCGTACCCTATACCTGCAACTGCAGGTATGAATATGCCGTTTAACTTACCGGATTCTGCTATAAGCCTTGGGCTCACATCAGTAATGGGAGTTGTTTCTGCTGTGAATACTCCTGTGGTAGAGTTAAGCTTATTAGTGACTTTAACAGCATTTATCACCAGACTGGTAATATTGTGGGTAGTCAGGTAGTCATTTGCTGATGTAGCATCTGTTTTCATGAAGACTGCAACTATATTAGAACTCCAAGTCCACGGGTTTCTGATCTGCAGTATGTTGTCGATTGTGAAACCAAGTGCATTTAGATTGGCATTTGATAAAGCTGTCTGACCTGCACTTACTATACCATCTATGAATCCTACAAGAGAGTATCTGTTCAATAAATTGGCATAGTATGGTGCTAAAACTACAGCCACGTTACCGGCAGCCAGGTCATCCACCGTGAATAATCCACGGTTTAATGCGTTTTGGAATGCCTGCTGACCCAAGCCGAACATGGTACCATAATCTGTAATTGGCAATACATCGGTGTTCCAAGAAGTACTTGCATCACTTAAAGTTGCAATGAAATTTTTGTCAATTCCATGACCGTATCCAAGGGAGTCATCGTACCATAAGTATGCAATTTCGGATTCATTCACAAATTTGAGAGCTTCAACTGTGAACAGTGCTGCGGAGTTGGTTTTTAAAGTACTTAAGAGCCAGCGATTGTACTGGATTTCACTTAAAGTACCTGCTACCACAGGACTGCCAAACTGACTGGTCAGATCGTTTTGTTTCATTAATGATAACACACCAGATCGCTCGTTGTTTACTCGGTTATAGTTTATGAATGCTGTCTCACCAGGAATCCCGCTGCTGGTGGAGAACAGTATTTCGTTGAATCCAAATGTTCCGTACATTAATATATCGTCATCTAAACCTCCAGCATTGGTTATAACGTAATTTGAACCAGTGGGATAGGTCAGTGCGAATGTCCGGGTCATGGCATAGTTAGCGATGGTACCTTGATTTATACCCCCTGAGGTGTAAGTCTCTGCTAAGAGATCTGCTGGTGCTCCAGCTGCCCACAGATTAGCTATGTTAGCCAAATCAAACCCATTGCTACCCAAAAATGCAATTGCTGCCTGAAATTGTTCGGTACTTTGTGAAGTTCCAATGTTAACTGTGGAGCTGCTACTTACAGCACCTGTTTGGCTTGCACTGTATTTTTTAGCCATGAGTGTATTCCCAGTCAAAGAAACGAAAGTGTACTCCAATTGGCCATTGGGTTCATTTATGGTTAACAGGTTTCCACTACCATAAGTGATGTCCTGTCCATGAGTTAGTGTGCTTGTAGCATCCACAATGGCTTGGGCACTGTTTTCAGTTGTTTGCCCGTTTAACTGAGCACTTCCAGCTGTAGTTATCAATAAGTTCCGATCTGAGGATTGTAAGTTCAGTTGATTGTCTGTCAATGCTTGTTGAGCCACTTGTTGACCCATTAAATATTCTGTATCGCCAGTATTCATGCTATTTGTCGCTGAAGATGCTCCTATTGCGATTATTACGAACAAAAACGCAATTGTGAGTTGTATAATTTGTTTTTGCACGTTTTCACCTCCTTTTAAATGGTTTTTCCTTTGATGTCATGAAAGAAAATCTTTCATGATCATAATTAGTATACTCAATATGCATATATAAACGTGTCGACAAATAAAAAAAATAAAATGATTTATTTTGAACCATTAATAACAATTTAAATTGTTTTTAATCATAATTTTTGAAATGAATTTTTTTACAGTTCAAAATAGGTATGTTGTAATATTTCATGAAATAAGAAGAATTCCTTAATCCTAATTAAGATTTAATTTGAAATTGACAGAGTATTAAAAATAAATATAAAAAAATGATGGAATGGTTATTTCCCTTCCATCAATCCTGATAATTTATTCTGCCAGGACTTGGAACGGATATTTTCCAGGTTCATCTTATCCCTTTTTATGGTGATGCAGTTTTGTGGGCAGACATTACTGCAGGCACCGCAGAGTATACAGAACTTCTCTTCTATGGATGATTTATTGTCCACCAGACTCACAGCGTTACAGGGACAGACATCAATACAGGCATGGCATGAGTCGCCCTTACATTCAGTGGTGTCCATTATCACTTCACCTTCAAATGGTTTGGTAACCTTAGCTGCATCCACTGGACAGATCTCCTGGCACCAGCCACAGTTTACACATAAATCTTCCTGTAAGATGGATCTTCCTTTAATCTCTGCATCTTCTGATTTTAACCGGTAGTCTCCGTAGGAACAGGAACTACAAACAGCCTTTATGGCATCAACCGGGCAGGCACGTTTACATACCAGACAGTAAACACATTTATCCTCATCCACTTTGATGTCACGTTCCATCTGTTCCTTAACAGTCATGGTTATGGCCTGTGGAGGGCACATCTCTTCACATATGCCGCAGTAGATACATTCATCCTCATCTATGTTGATTTCACCAGTCACCAGTTTAGAGCGAACAGGAAGGGTTCTTTTGATGGTTATGGCATCCTGTGGGCATGCAGTTTCACATGCTTTGCAGTATAAACACTCTTCATCATCGATTGATGCGTTATGTTTCCAGCTTGGATAGGCATCAAGGTCTTTGATGTTTTCATCGTTGATCTTGAACTCGAATGCTTCGAACGGACACGCTGATGCGCACAAACCGCATAAAACACAGCTATTCTTGTTAACATTCACGTAATCCATATCCACCAGTCCCCTGGCAATGGGTAACACTGGCCCCAGCTTTAAGGATTCTGTGGGGCAGATACTGGTACATATACCGCATCCCACACATTTGTCCCTGATATAATCCAGAGAACGTTTATCATTCCCGTTTCTTTCTACCGCGCTCATAAATACCATTCCCCTACATGTTTAAGATTTAATCTTTGGATATGGCCTGGTTAGGGCAGTTGGTGATGCATAAATCACAGTCATCACATTTATCCGGGTATAAAACAAGTTCGCCATCTTCTTCAACTAAAGCGCCCTGTTCGCATAATTTGATGCACAGGCCTTCTCCAGGGCAGTTGCTGATTTTTCCACATTTGTCCATGTCTATAACCACTGGCATAACATCATCCTCAGTAATGATTGATGTTATACATATGCGATATGAGTATATAAACATATCGAATTTAATTTAATTTAAGAATATACTAAAAATATCTAAAATTTTAAAAAAAACCATAATAAAGTTTAATAATCGAAGTGTAAATTCATACAATTGATCTGATAGTAAATTTAAAGATGTGATTGCTATAAAATTTTAAAAAAAAGAATTAATAAAAAAATTATTCTTTGGCAACCATTACTTCGGTGGATTTTACGATGGCTATTACTTCATCTCCTTCCTTAATATCCAGATCATTTGCTGCTTCTTTGGTTATTATTGCAGTGATCATGTCTGGAGATTCTATTTTTATTTTAACATTTGCCATTATCATTCCTGCATCCACAGCTTCTACTTTCCCCTTTATGGCATTCCTAGCACTTATCTTCATGTGATATCATCCCCACTTATTACTTTTTCACTCAATTATTACACAGATATTTTATATACATCCTGACTAAAATAATTTTTTAAGGTAAAGATATGCATCTCGACATGATCTATAACGGTGAAAAACAATGGATACAGTGAAATTAAAGTCTATAGGAATAGTACATTCTCCTTACCCGGAACTCCATGGAATGCCCATACAACCAGTAGGTGCGAAAGGAGTTAAAGGTAGTATAACTGTTAACAAAGAATATGAAGAGGGTTTAAAAGATTTAGATGGATTTTCACATATCATTCTAATTTATCATCTCCACAAATGTAATGGTTTTTCCCTAAGGGTAAAACCTTTCCTGGACGATGTGAAAAGAGGTATTTTTGCAACAAGGGCTCCTAAACGTCCTAATCCAATTGGTATTTCAGTGGTTAAACTGGATAAACTAGAAGGAAACACACTTCACATATCTAATGTGGATATTCTAGATGGTACACCTCTTCTTGATATAAAACCATATATTCCTCATTTCAATGCTATTGATGATGAAGAATTATGTATTGGCTGGTTTGATGATAAACATCATGAAGCTAAAGATAAAAAGTCAGATAAAAGATTTTTAGATTGATTAACAATGGTTTTTACCTTTATTACTTTTTTTAAGATTGTTTCCCGCTGAAAGAAATAAATTAGTTTATTGGATTGTTTTTCCGTAGGGATTAAAATTAATGGGATGATTAAGTAAAAAATTTATGATATACTATAAAAAAGTTGAGGATTGAATTTGAAAGATTTGATGGATTAAAACTCTTCCATCTGTGATATGTCCATTAACATCTCCACTGCCTTGGCTTCAACAGATATCCCTGCTTCTTTAATAGCTGCTATTGGATTTAAACCACCGGGTGCAACTATCCCCACATGATAACGATCTACCTTGGCATTGTAGACCAGTTCACTTGGTTTACCAACTTTTAAGATGGAAAAACCAGCTTCTTCTGCATCATCAAGGACATCCAATGTTTCTGGCCTGGCTACATATGGAATCTCTCTTAAACTAGCCAGTATTCTTCCACTCTCCTTTAGAGAATTATTCACTGAGGTCAATCCCTTAGATAGGTATATTTCGTGGGGATCCAGTGATGATCCATTGTAAGCAGTGAGTTCAATAAATCGAGGGGATTTGCCTCCAGTTTCCAGTATGCCGCCGTATTGGGGTGTGGAGGCAATACCGTGCTTGGTGAGTATGCCGTCGATGGTAAGACTGCAAACTGTGGCCAGGCCTTTTTTATCATCTGGTCCTGGGAGTATCTGGAAATATTTACTGGTACAGTACTCTGGGCGGGAGGCCATGACCTGATCAAAGATTTTAAGACCTTCATCCAAGTCTTCGTTTTTAAGGTAAGACACATTTACTATTACCTGTCCTTTAAGAGTTTCCGGGTCAAAATCAACATTGTTTATAAGATTCCATGCCTTGGAAAGGAGGAATTTAACCTTTTCACCCGGTTCAGAACTGGCCTTTTTTATAACATTTTTGGGGGTAGTTACAGGTTCCATTTCTGAGAATTCAACAATATTCTCGGCCATTTTAATGTCAACATCATAACCTGCTTCTTTAGCAGCACATAAAGGTGAAATACCACCAATTACCGCAATACCTACCATGTCTTTATCCACGGGAATGCCTAGAACAGATTCACCAGGTTTACCAATCTTCAAAAGCCCGGACACACCTATCTTCTTGAGTTTCTTAAATAATTTACTGGCATCTTCACGGGCATTGGCTGGTATCAGTCTGAAATTGGCGGGAATATCTCCGTTACCCGAATCTGCTAATTCTAAAACTGAAGTCATTTCCCGGTCGGTAAAGGCTTCCAGGGGTGTCATGGAAGTCTTTTTATATGCAATGAGTTCGGTGAAAGTTCGGGGAACATAATCGGATATTTCCACCAGTCCTCCGAACTTGGGAACTACAGGGATCCCTGATTTAAGTAGCATACCATCTATGGTAGTGCCGCAGATGGTTTCCATCACCATAGTTTCATCTTCAGTTTGGGTGGTAGTTTTAACGTAGGGACTCACTGATAATCCCTTATTGAAGATGTTTTTAATGATATCCATTACTTCAGAATCATAACTGAAGGTGGAGGAGTTCACCACTACTTTTCCCAATCCGGTGGTGGGATTCAAGGTGGTTTGGTACATCATGTCCTCAAATTTAGCGAAAATAAAATCAACCTGATCATAAATAAGGCCTTTTTCGAGTTCTTTCACACCTTCGGGTGTTATGCGTCTTCCAGCATAGCCTATTCGCTCTGTGAATCCTTTTTCATCTAAGATGCGCATATGATAGCGTACTGCTCTTTCCCCAAGATCATATCCTTTCTTGCGGAGCTCTTCAGCTATGGTTTTTGCTCCTAAGACCTCGCTTCTGTCTGCCAGGATCCTCAGGATCTCCATCATCTTACGATCAGTTTCCTGTGGCATCGATTCACCATTCTCCCTAATTTTAATTTCAAGTAAACGTTTCCATTTTAAGGAAAATCAAATTGACTTCTTTTATAAGAATTATAGTTTCCTTTATGAATAGTAGTAATTTAATCCAGTTATTAATTTAAGAATGTTAGTTCTAATTATTGGGATTGATTTTAAATACTTATGGTTAAAATCGGATGGGAAACTTCTAAATATCAATGTAAGTATGAGGAGAAAATAAAAGGAATAAAAGAAATAATGGGGGGGTTTTAGATCTGCAAGTATTTTTCCAGTTCGTACTGGAATACCTGGATCCGGTAGTCATCCCATTCTTTTCTTTTTAAAGCCATGAACTGGTTGTAGACATGGTCTCCCAGTGATGCTTTAACTATTTCATCTTTTTCCAGGGCGTGGTATGCTTCCCATAGGCTGGATGGGAGGATGTCTATACCTAATGGTGCCAGTTCTTCTGGGCTTAATTCAAATACATCGATTTCAGTTGGTTCTCCAGGGTGGATCTTGTTTTCCATACCATCCATACCTGCTTCTAACATGGCTGCGAATGCCAGGTAGGGGTTACAGGATGGGTCGGGGCATCTGAATTCCACACGGGTACCGTTACCACGGGATGCAGGGATCCTGACCAGGGTGGATCTGTTTCTGAGTCCGTAGGCAATATACACTGGGGCTTCGTATCCCGGTACCAGTCGTTTGTAGGAGTTAACTGAAGGGGCCACAATGGCAGACAGAGCTTTGGAGTGTTTGAGTAAACCTCCAGTGAAGTACAATGCTTCATCTGAAAGCTGGGTTTCGGTGTCAGCATCAAAAAACACGTTTTTACCATTTTTGAATAGGCTCTGGTGGCAGTGCATTCCGCTACCGTTCACTCCGAAGAATGGTTTGGGCATGAAGGTGACCATTGAACCGAGGTTGTCTGCTATTGCTTTGATTGCCTGTTTAAAGGTGATAACAGCATCAGCAGTTTTTAAAGCGTGGTCGAATTTGAAGTCGATTTCGTGCTGTCCGGGGCCGACTTCGTGGTGGCTTACTTCCACGTCGAAGTTCAGTTCTTCCAGTCCCAGGACCAGTTCCCTTCTCATGTCAGTTCCCTGGTCTACGGGTTCCACATCGAAATAAACACCCTCATCATGGGGGTATACGGTTCCTTCTTCATCAACATCCACTATAAAGAACTCTGGTTCAGGGCCAACGTTGTATTCGTAACCCATTTTTTGGGCTTTTTCCAGGGTCTTTTTCAGTATGTATCTTGGATCTCCTTCGAAGGGTGTTCCATCTGGCCAGTAGATGTCACATATGAACCGGCATACTCCCTTTTCTTCTGGTCTCCATGGTAGGGCTGAGAATGTGTCAGGGTCTGGTTTGATTACCAGGTCACTATCGTTAATGTCCACAAATCCTTCTACAGATGAACCGTCAAATAATAGTCCATCTTTGATAATGTCTTCAATGTCGTCTGGTTTTACTAGGGGAATAGCCATGTTTTTAGGAGTTCCGTGTATGTCCACGAATTGCATCCTAACGAATTTAGTCCCGCATCTTTCAATATCTTCAATTACTTTTCCAATTTTGTCTTGCAATTTTAGTAACCTCCGTGATCTTCACCGGAAGAATGTTTCCTTTTACTGGTATATAAATGTTTTTGGAAGGGGGTATTGATATTACGTTCATTAAAATTACAATTTTTAAGATATTTTCATCAATGAAATAGGAAATAAATGAACTAAAATTTAAAAAAAATCTATGTTATCAAAAACGAACCACTGAAAATGATTCTTCCTTCATCAAATCAAACATTAATACACGTGGGGCCATTATGGGACTTCCTTTACCTGTAATAATTTTCACAACTTCAAAGGCCTGAAGGCATCCCACGATGTTGGGTACCGGCCCAATGACTGGTGGAACCTCTTTAGAAAGATTTGATACTTGTTCAACGATTTCATCAGTTAATTCTTTCCCGTGTGATGGTAATTTAAATAAATCTTCATATTTAGGTGTGGAACGGTTGAAAACAGTAATCTGACCCATTGTGCCGTGTATGGCTCCGTGGACGAAGGGAATATCTAATTTTTCAGTGCATCTGCTGATTATTATACGGGTTAAAAGGTTGTCCAGGGCATCAACCACGATTTGACTGCCCTTTAATATTTCCAAAACGTTTTTATCAGTTAACTCCTCATTGAATACTTCAACCTCTACCGAAGGATTTAAAGATTCAAGTCTTTCTTTAGTTACATGTGTTTTTGGCATTCCCACACTTTCTAAACTGCTCATGAGCTGCCGGTTGATGTTGGAAATTTCAAAAACATCTTTATCAACGATTTTAAGTTTTCCAAATCCCATTCTGGCCAGCATCTCAGTGGTGGCTCCACCAATTCCCCCACAACCAACAACAGTAATCAGAGAGTTTAAAAGCTTGACCTGGTCCTCTTTAGTGATGATTCCCTTCTGCCGGTCTAATATTTCCCAGTAAGTTTCTTTATTGTATTCAGTGGCCATAAATACACCAGATTGCTCATAACCTTAATATAATCATTAATTATTTCCAGTTATATATTTTTAGTCTGGTGTTGTTTTATTTTAATGTTTTTGTAGTTCTGTGGGGATTATTTTTTTAAGAAGAGAATTAAAGTTAGTTGAATCCCCACAAAAAACTACAAAATATTAAATTCATTAATACTTGTTTCAATAAAAACGTTTAAAATAATTAATTACCAATTGGATTAATATTATTCAACAAATACCTTTTTAAAAGTTAAAATGAGTGCCGGGGGCGGGATTCGAACCCGCGACCTCGCGGTATCCCAGGAAAAAGTCAGAGCACTTGCTTAATACCCTATGAGCCGCGCGCTCTAACCAGCTGAGCCACCCCGGCATGGCTTATATGCTGTTCATTCTCATCTAATTTAAAGTTTTCTATAGCAGGAGTATAATTATCCATAACACTTCTCTTGGAAATTTTATTCAAAATATATGTGGTCATAAATGGTAAAACTTTTAGACATGATTACCAATGGTAAAGTATGTAGTTGTGAAATATTAGAGGTGTTGAAGTGGATGAACATGTTATGGAGGCTCTTGGAAAGGCAAAAGTGATTATAAAGGGAGGTAAAGTGGTCGACATTGAAGAACCCCTGATTGATTACTGTCCTTTGTTCCATAAATACAGGGGAATAGAAAAACTCACTCCTCAAGTAATTAAAGAGAACATGGAGTTTCGTATTGATGATTTTGGTATGTGCACCAGTCAAAGGAAAATGAAGATGGCTGATTTCCTTTCCTTCGGTATATCAGAAACATTAGGAACATTGCTGGATGAAAAAGTCATCCAGTGTGCAGTGATAGTATGTGAAGGATGTGGCACAGTAATTGTGGAGGACCCAGAACTGGTGCAGGGAATAGGTGGCAGAATTTCTGGAATAATTAGCACCAGCCCCATAAATGAAGTAATCAATATTGTGGGTAGTAATAAAGTACTAAACCCGGAAAATGCCCAAATTAATCAAGTTGAAGGGGTTATTAAAGCTATTATGAATGGTTACACTAAAATTGGCGTGACTGTGGCTTCTGCAGAGGATGCGGGTAAGATTCGGGAAATTGAAAGTGAGAATAAAGATGTAGAAATATATATCTTCACAGTCCACACCACTGGTCTTTCATTTAAGGATGCCGAATCCCTCTTTGAAGATGCAGATGTGATCACTGCCTGTGCATCACTGCAGTTAAGAAAAATTGCAGAAAAAAAGGATGCATTCTCTGTTGGAGCGTCAATACCTATTTACGCAGCCAGTGAGGATGGTGAAAAGTTCCTTAAAATGAGAATAGAAAAAATTGGTGGATTAAAGGATAAAAAAGATGCTAAAATTCCGAATCCTTTAATTTAAGGTTATGATAATCATTTATATGTCCATCAGGATTGGTGGTACGATTTATCACAGAATATTACAAGATAAAGAGATAATTAATTCAAGGAACAATTTCAGGATGTCATTGAATCATTCTCCGGAATCTGCCAGTGCACGGATCAGTGAGCTCTGGGTTATGAGCCCTACTAAATTACCATCTTCCACTACTGGGATTCTCTGGTAACCCTTATCAGCCATTATTCGGGTAATAACCATTATAGGGGTGTCTTTATCCACTACCTCTAGATTTTTGCTCATTAAATCCCCCACTTTCAGGCCGAGAGATTCTCCCCCTGCTAATAAAACATCTCGGTGGGTTATTATTCCCACCAACTGTTTTTCATCCACCACTGGCAGACCTCCCACATTGCAGCGCATCATCTTCAGTTTGGCAGCCGCTACCAAGTCATTGGGGGAGGTAACATGCACTTCCGGGATCATGATATCCTGAGCATGCAGTTTTTTTATCATAATATTTAATTCAGAACTACTTCCTAATATAAACATGAGGGATGAAAAGTGACTCAGTTGTACCAGGCTGGCAAGGGCCAGATCACAGACGAAATACGAAAAGTAGCAGAATATGAAGGAATAGATGTTCAAAAACTCACACGTAGAGTTGCTAAAGGTCATGTGGTGATTCCTACCAATAAAAATAGGAACACCAAACCCTGTGGAGTGGGTAGAGGACTCCGTACCAAAATCAACGCCAATCTAGGATCTTCCCCTGAACTGGAAAATGTTCAGTTGGAGGTAAACAAGGCCAAAGTTGCAGTAGAATACGGTGCTGATGCACTGATGGATCTTTCCACCGGACCAAAATTCCGTGCAGTGCGCCAAGCAATAATGGAATCTACTGATCTTCCCATAGGTACTGTGCCCATATACCAAGCAGGAATCACGGCTTCCCAGGAAAAAGAAGCAGTGGTTAACATGGATGAAGATGACATGTTCCAGGCTATTGAAAACCAGGCCCGGGAAGGTGTGGACTTCATGACTGTGCACAGTGGCATCACCCTGGATACAGTGGAGAAAGTCAAAAGATCAGAAAGAATTATGGGAGTAGTAAGCCGTGGAGGGGCGTTTTTAACTGCATGGATACTCCATAACCAGGAAGAAAACCCATTATACAAAAATTATGATTACCTCCTGGAAATTGCCCGGGAACATGATATTACCATTTCATTAGGTGACGGCCTCCGACCCGGATGTCTGGCTGATGCTTCAGACATACCGCAAATTGGTGAGCTCCTTATACTGGGAGATCTGGTTAAACGTGCCAGAGAGGCCGATGTACAGGTCATGGTAGAAGGACCAGGACACGTACCCCTAAACCAGGTGGAAGCCAACATGCAAATCCAGAAAACAGTCTGTAAAGGTGCTCCTTTTTATGTTTTAGGGCCAATTGTAACTGATCTAGCACCAGGATATGATCACATAACATCTGCCATTGGTGGTGCTCTGGCAGCCCGTGCCGGTGCTGATTTCTTATGTTACGTAACCCCTGCTGAACACCTCTCCATACCTGGCCTTCAAGATGTGAAAGAAGGTGTTATAGCATCAAAAATAGCTGCACAAGCTGCTGATGTTGCCATTGGGCTTAAAAGTGCATGGGATAAGGAGATGGGAATGGCCAGAGCCAGGAAAAATTTCCAGTGGGAAAAACAGTACCAGCTTGCATTTGACCCTGAAAAGGCTAGAAAATGCAGGGAAAGAAAACCTACTCCTGAAAGTGATATGTGTACAATGTGCGGTGAGTTCTGTGCCTTGAGGATGGTGAAGGACAACCTATAACATTTAATAAAATATTATATTTTAGTGGTTTGGTCAGTTTATTAATACATCATGAAACATAATTAAAGATGGAATTACAATGAATTTGGGCCTGATCCAGATGGATAACTTTAATGATATCTAAAGGAGGAAATCAAATGTTAATGCAACATGTTGATGGTGAAAACAAAGGTAAAATAGTCCTTTTTGCTTTAAGTACTTGCGGCTGGTGTAAAAAGACCCGAATGCTTCTGGAAGATGTGGGAGCTGAATATGACTATGTCTATCTTGACCTCCTCCAAGGAGACGAAAAACAGGAAGTAATCCAACAAGTGAAAAAATGGAACCCCCAACTTTCATTCCCCACAATGGTGATAAATGATAAAGAAACCATTGTGGGATTCAATGAAGATAAAGTGAGGGAGATATTGGGATGAACCCTGAGGATATCACTGCAAATGATGTGAATACTTATTATGAAAAGTTAAAAGAAGATGCAAGGGCTTCTGGTTATCATCTGAATCCTGATGAATCATTCACCAAGGAACTTCTGGAAAGCATCCTCATAAATCAGGATCGTTATGGCTACGGAGCATGTCCCTGTCGACTGGCATCTGGAGTCAAAGAAGAAGACCTGGATATCATATGTCCCTGTGATTATCGTGATAATGACCTGGATGAATTCGGAGCATGTTACTGTGGGTTATACATCTCCAATGAAATACTCCGAGGTAAAAAAAAGTTAACTTCAATACCTGAAAGAAGACCAGGACCTGGAGAACGCAAATTAACCAAAAAAATCACTCAAAAAAGATCTTTAGGTTCTCTATATCTTCCAGTGTGGAGATGTAAGGTTTGTGGGTATTTGTGTGCTCGTGAAGAACCTCCTGAAATATGTCCCATATGTAAAGTGGAAAAGGAAAGGTTTGAAAGGTTCATTTAAGATAAATGTTTTTAATAAACATTTAATCACTATTTATTAATAATAAAATTCTGCGTTATCCCACAATTTTAGGGTATAGCTGTTAATAATCAATTTTACTACTTATTAACCATATTTATATAGTGGCCACAAAGGGAATATTTATTAATCTCCACTAATCATATGATCATGCAACTAAAATTAAGGTCACAAAAGTCAATAATGAAAATCATTACATAAACTCTATATAATAATTAAAATCCCCTTATCCAAATCAAAGGTGGAAGTGAAATGGACTATATGTTTGAACTCTACGAGCAAGTTAAAGATGATATGAAGTTTTTTATTGCCTCTGATGTGCGGGCTAAAATATTAATAAGTTTAAGAAGTGGATCCAAGAATCTGGCTGATTTACGTAAGGAAATCCATTTAAGTTCATCCACCATTCTACATGGGATGAATCAACTGGAACAGAAAAATTTCATTTTCCGAGAATCAGGAAACTACTCCCTATCCCAAACCGGAGAAGTGGTAGCCAACAAACTAATCGATGTAATGAGATCCTTCTACTCCCTAAACCTATGTGAAGGACTGTTCTTAAACCATGACATCAGCTGCATACCCCCAGAACTCTTTAAAGATATAGGTTGTCTGGAAAAATCATTCATTGTCAAATCCACCAGCACCAATATCATGAGACCACAAGAGGTTTTATCCGAATTCCAATCAAAGAGCAAAAATTTCAAACAATTAACATCAGTTTATAACCCCTCAAGCATTCAGATTTTCCTGGAAACCCTTGAAAAAGATGGAAACGTTCAGTTAATCATGACTGAAGGAATTATTGACAAACTGATTGAAAATGCAGGGAAAGACAAACTGGAAAAATGGATCAATGATGGTCAGTTACAGTTAATGAAAATCGATGAAGATGTGAAGATCTCACTGACCACAGGAGATAACTTCATTGCTTTGGGCCTATTTTCAGCTGACGGAGCATATGATCTGAATATTTCCCTAATTAGTCATGGTGAAGAGGCTATTTCATGGGGGAACCGGTTATTTGATCATTATTTCCAACAAGCCACACAGGTTAAGATGGATGCACTGGAAATTCATGATGAAATCCTGGCCTGAAATTAATTTTGAAAAAATTAAATCTTGTGAATATACAATCAAAACCGATCCTATCGAGTTATCGGTTTAACATACTATTTTTTTATTTAACTGACTTTAAGATGTTATTTTTCAAGTTTTATTTTTTTTATATTATTTTTCCAATTTTTTTCCTGTATATATGTTCAGATCTGAATCGTTTAGCTTATTCTTTTGTTATATTGTGTTTCCAAAAGCTTCACTGGATGTTCAGCCTGAAAAACCTTACAGATTATAAGTATAAAAAGAAGTTATTGGGAAATAATAATAAGTATAAATGTTAATGATCCATACCAATAAATATCTGAAATCTTAATGAATAACACTCTGTGGGATGTTATGGCTGAAGAAATAAGAGTTCTAATACTAGAGGATGTGCCATTGGACGCTGAACTTATAGAAACTCAGCTTAAGCGAGAAGGTCTCCAATTCACATCTAAAATCGTGGAAAAAGAAGATGATTACCGGAGAGAACTGGTGGAGTTCCAGCCGAGCATCATCCTGGCAGATCATTCCTTACCTCAATTTGATGGAATCACAGCCATGAACTTGGCTAGGGAAATCACTCCCAACACGCCCTTCATCTTTGTAAGTGGAAAAATAGGTGAAGATTTCGCGGTAGAAATGTTAAAAGAGGGCGCAACAGACTATGTTCTTAAAAATAACCTCTCAAAATTACCTCATTCTGTTGTAAGGGCTTTGAAAGAGGCTAAAGAAAAACTTGAAAAATCAGTTGCGGAACAGGCTCTTAAAGAACGTGAAGAAAAATACCGGACTCTTTTTGAATACTTCCCTAATTACGTGGTTGTCCTGGGATTGGATGGTAAAATAATCGATCTCAACCATGCTGCGGCAAAGTTCAGCCCACTCTCCCGCGATGACACCATTGGTATGTACTTCACTGATCTCCAGTCCATTACTGGGGAAGATTCTACCTACTATCAGGAATTATTTTCCAAGTATCTAAAAGGAGAAGATGTGGGTCCATTTGAGTCACGTTTAATTACCCGGGAAGGCGAAATACGCTTAATGGAAATTTATCCGGCTCCTTTACTTAAAAATGGGGAATTATTTGCAGTTCAAGTCATAGCACAAGATATCACCGATCGTAAAAAGGCAGAAACAGAAATAAATGCATCTTTAAAGGAAAAAGAGATGCTTTTGGGTGAAATCAATGGAAGGGTTAGAAATTATATGAACATGATCTCCAGCCTGCTGGAACTACAATCAGTGTACATGAAAGATGAGGAAAACCGGGAAGTTCTGAAGGATAATAAAAACCGGGTTAAATCAATGCTACTCATCCACGATGGATTCTCCCAATCTGAAGATTTTGCTCTAATAGATTTTTCCCAGTACATTAAGAAAATCATAGAACTCATTATCAGTTCTTACCACGTTGACACAAACCGGATAAAGATGAAAACCCGGACAGATGGTTTAATGTTGGACATTGATGCCGCTATACCCTGTGGACTGATCATCAACGAACTCCTGACCAATGCGGTGAAACATGCCTTCCCTGGAACCAGTGAAGGAGAAATATCCGTGGAGTTCGGTCTGGATAACCATGAAAACAATGTTTTGATTGTTAACGATAATGGTGTGGGGCTTTCTCCAGATATTGGATTTAAGGATAGTGGAACCATGGGATTCCAGCTGGTGAATACCTTGGTAAACCAGTTAGACGGGAGTATAATACTTTCCAGAGATAAGGGAACCACTTTCCAGATTATCTGGTCTGAATCTGAATATTAACATTGATGGTATTGTTTTAGGTTCCAAAAGTTCTGATTCATTTTCGGAAATTTGTGAGTCTAGGATACTTAATATTTTTTTAAATGGAAAAAAAGCTTAAACCTATTTAAAAAAGCTAATTAATTGTAGTGGTGATAATTCAATGCTTTACAAGGATTTAGTGGAAGTTTACCAGGATCTGGACTCCACCACCAAGCGTCTGGAAAAGACTGATATTTTGGCCAAATTTTTGTCTAAAGTAGGAGATGAAGAACCTGAACTCCTACCTATAGTAACCCTACTATGTCTGGGTCGAATTTTTCCCACTTGGAGTGAGGAAGAACTGGGAATCGGATCAAAATTACTGATGAAAGCCATTTCACAGGCAGTTGGAGTTTCTCCTGAGGATGTGGAGAATCGTATGCGGGACACGGGGGATATTGGTGAGGCTGCAGAGGAATTATATCTCAAAAAAAGCCAGGTAACCCTGTTCAGCCGACCAATAACCATAGGAAAAGTACACCGTAATCTGGTGAAGATGGCTGAAATTTCAGGTAACCGGGCCCAATACAAAAAAATAGACTATTTAATGGAGCTATTGTCATCAGCATCCCCTGCAGAGGCCAAGTACATCACCCGAACCGTACTGGAAGAACTACGTGTTGGTGTGGGGGAAGGAACCATCCGTGATGCAATTTCACAGGCATTTAACATACCCAAAGAAGTTACAGAACGAGCACATATGTTAACTAACGACATGGGATTGGTAGCGGAGGTGGCCCGGATGGAAGGTGGAGAAGGGCTGCGTAAACTAACTCTTAAACCTGGAAAACCAGTAAAACCCATGCTGGCACAGTTATCTCCAAGCATAACTGAGAGTGTGGGGGAAATGGGCTGGGCCATCTGCGAAACTAAATATGATGGGATAAGGGTTCAAATTCACCGGCATGGTGATAAAATAGATATTTTCACCAGAAGGCTGGAAAATATCAGCCTGGCACTTCCTGAAATCTCTGACTACATTGAAAAATCCCTTCCACACGAGGATTTCATTGTGGAGGGTGAAATAATCGCCAGTCGGGATGGTAAACCCATATCATTCCAGTACATGCTGCAAAGAGTGCGTAGGAAATATGAAATCGATAAAATGGTTTCTAAAATCCCTTTAACTGTTTATCTATTTGATGTGCTCTATTATCATAGGCCCATTCTTGATGAACCTCTCCAAGAGCGGAGAAAAACCTTAGAATCAATAGTAAAAGTGTTGGAAGGTAAACTAGAGCTTTCTGCCCAGGTTAAAGTCACTCCCGAGGAGATAGGGAAGGCTCAGGACCTCTTTGAAACATCAATTAAGGGTGGTCATGAGGGTATAATGATCAAAGACCCTCATGCACCATACATGCCAGGTATAAGGGGTAAGAAGATGCTAAAATTGAAGGCAGAACCGGAAACCCTGGATCTGGTGGTGGTGGGTGGAACCTACGGAAATGGCAAGCGAGCTCATCTCATTGGATCCTATCTTATGGCTCTTCAGGATGAGGACAACCAGCTCAAGCCCCTGGCTTACGCTGCAACTGGTTTGGATGATCAAACATTATTGGAGCTTTCTGAAATGGTAGAACCTCTAATAATCAGTAAAAAAGGTAGGCAAGTGAAGATTGAACCATCCATAATCATGGAAATTGCCTTCAGTGAAATAGTGGAAAGCCCGGAATCCGAAACAGGATATTCACTACGGTTCCCGGTGGTTAAAAGGATTCGTAACGACTTAGGGTTGGATGAGATTGATACTCTGGAGAGAATTGAATCAATCTTCAGGAACTCAGAGAAAACTTGAATAAAGTGAATGAGTTTAAATAACAATCTCAATTCATCCATATTCATGGCTTTTTTAGGAAGTTTTCAGGCGGAAAAAAGTTTAATTTAACCAATTTTTTTAATTCTTTATTTTTCATTTTTTTTAATCATCCCATTGGTGTGCACACTACCATAATTTATTAATAATATCATTACTAGTAATAATGGTGGTTGTAATGGAAGACAAGAAAATCTTCAGACTGGCTTTATTCACTACTATTTTGGGGTTGGTGGGGATGATATTCTCAGCCAACTATATAACACCCCAGGAAGTTCAAATTAAAGATATGGACCGTGGAATGCTTGATAAAGAGGTTTCAGTTGAGGGATTGGTCACTGGAGTTAGCCAATCCCAGAAGGGTGGAACCTACTTCCTGGAGTTAATGGATGGCACTGGGAAAACCAAGGTGGTTATATTTGAAAGCGCGGCATCCGAAATCCAGAAAACCAGTGTAAACATTGAAAACTTTAATAAAAGACGTGTAAGGATTGTAGGGAAGGTCACTGAGTATCAGGGTAGTCTGGAAGTGGTACTCAAGGATGCTAGTTCACTAAAAATAATTACTTAATCAATGGTTTATTTGTCTTGATGCTACCCTAATTCAATTTTATCACCATTCTTCACTTTTATGGAACCATTTTTCAATATGAACAATAAATTCCCACATCTCATCTCCTCATACATGGGCACTAAACTTCTGATTTATTCAAGTTTCCAATTGAATTTAAAGCCCTTTATCCCATTATAGAAAATGTGTAAAGTGAGAATCTTTTCCTGCAATGTAGAGTGCGAGTGGATACTAATTGGCTAAATAATTTATTAAATCTGATCATAATTCATTTTTTTGATAGTTCATTTTTATGTAGCTGAATACCACAATATGCAGTAATATTGCTAAAAATATTGATATAATAGAGTTTATTGGAGAAACAGCGTTGTAAGAATAATATATTATCAAAGCATAGACTCCTACGGGAATTCCCAATACTAAACTCACAATAAGCCCTGGATTATATTCCTGATTTTTTATGGAAAAAAACACATGGCTTAAACTATTAAATACAGCAAAATAGGGGATCCATAGGCCAAACATTATGTTAACTGAGGATAAACCTGCAAAGATGGGCATTAATATCCAGATAATAGGAATATTTATCCAAAAAATGTTTTTTTCATTTAAAGGATATTCTCCTTCTTGAACCTGGAATACCTTTTTATTAATGTAATTTTTAAACCCATTTCGCGCATGTTCCTCAAACTGATGTAACAAATAAATAGGTATCTGTATCCAAATCAAAAATAGAATTGTATTTTCAAGTTTTATAAAATAGATCACAAGCAGTGTAATTGCTATTGCAAGTAAAACACTTAACTTTGCCCAATTTTTATAGAGCCAATTTGTCATCATGGCCACCAGAATAAATCAAAATATATAATATTGTTCATGTGAGTCATTATTATATATTTGGTATGTTTAAGGTAGAATTTTTAAGGATTAAATAAATTTTTGGGCTTTGTAGAAACCCTTTTTTTAGTTGATTTGTGTTGATCTGTAGATGTTGTATATTGGTTTTTTGAGTTTGGTTTCTTTGTTTGATAGTTGTGTGCTTCTGCTGTGGTTTGTACCATCGAATTTTCTTTTTATTACTGAAAATATGCTTTCTATATTGTTTCTGTTTATGTATATTTTGTGTCGGAATATTGTTGGGCTTTTTAGTCTGTATTGTCCTTTTTTTGCTCTTTTTTTGAGGGGTATTTGGTCAAATGCTTTGAGTTCTTCATTTATGCATTTTCTTATTGGTTCTGTGTCATATGCTTTGTCTGCTACTATGTAATGTGGTTTATACTTTTTGATTTGTCTTAATGCGGGTTTTGCAAATTGTGTGTCGTATTTTGGTCCACGTGATGTTTGATAATATAAAATAAGGCGTGTTTTTACGTCTATTGTTAAGTGGTTTTTTATGTAGCTTTTTCTTTCTTTTTGCCGTATTTTTGCATAATATTTGTCTGCATAATCATTAGTAAAACCAGAGCCGTCTAATGCTATTATATCTGCTTTAATATCGTTTAATAATAATATTAATTGGTTAATTTCTCTAATTTGTTTTGAAGGTAGTCTTTTAAAAAATTTTTGGATCGTTGTAAAGTGTGGAACCTTTTTTATTCTCAAATATTTCTTAATTATGTCTGATACATCAATAAAATCAATTATTTCACGATATGTTGATTTTGTGTAAATTTTCATTGCCAATATTGTGAATAAAGCATGTTGTGAATATAAATGGTTTGAAAAAGCATTAGAATACTTGCTTATCGCTATTTTAACATAATAATATGTCCTTTCAATGAATTTCACCAACTTATTTTCTTTTAATTCACTATTCTTGTTTAAAAATCTTTCTAAACATTGAATATTAGAATTTTTAAAATTAAAATCCAAAAGATTTAATTGCTTTGAACCCCCACAATAAACAGGGGAATAATAGATTTCGCTAATCATAATAATATTATTCCCCTTTCTCATTATAAATACTTTAGCAACCTGTTTTAAAAATATGTAAGTGTAATTTCAAGTGAAAATAGGAAAAACTAAACCTAAAACTAACAAATTTATTTTATTACAAAAAAAACCAAAAAAACCTCAATTTCAAATAAAAAAACATGGTTTCTACAAAGCCAA
>Ga0334896_1000826_pt1 | contig 31607 bp, 30 predicted proteins | sample GraSluR3_MG_8_FD_207734 | JGI IMG/M metagenome (GOLD analysis project Ga0334896, IMG submission 207734) | Sludge microbial communities from methane-producing bioreactor in Wageningen University, Netherlands - Granular Sludge_27_06-R3 | ecosystem: Engineered > Bioreactor > Anaerobic >... | reverse complement strand
TAAATTGTTGATTATAGCTATTTTCATAAGCTTATTGTAGCAAAAGATAAGCGATTAAACAATTTTTTTATATTAGTACTTCTTCTATCTTAGAAACAAATACTTCTTTCGAATATTTTTTTTCAGCTAAAATTCTAGCTTCTTTACTCATTTTATTTCTTACTTCTGTATTTTTAATTATATGAGTTAATTTATTTTTTAAATCTTTAATATTTTTAGGTTCTACTTTTAATCCAGAAATATTATCTTCAAAAACGCTTCTTACTCCAGGTAGGTCTGAAGCAATCACTGGTGTAGCGCAAGCCATAGCTTCTATCAGCACTATTCCAAAAGCTTCGTTACTATTAATAGAGGGGAGCACTAAAACATCGGTTTTTTGATAATGATTTATTAATTCTTCTAAGCTTAGCTTTCCAATAAATTCAACTTTATTTTCTGTATTTAAATCCTTAGATAATTTTTGGTATTCTTTTTTTAATTCACCTTCACCGGAAATTAATAGTTTGGTGTTTTCTAAATTAGCTTGTGAGAAAGCCTGAATTAAAATATCAACTCCCTTAAAATAATGAGCCTTATCTAATCCACCAATAAATAAAATTTCATTAATTTCTTTTTTATTTTTTTTATTAAAATCAGGAAAAAACTTATTGGTGTCTACAAAAAAAGGAATCTCTGTAAATTTACTTGGCCAAAGCTTATAATATTTTTTTATTTGGCTATTTTCAATATAATCAAGTGAGGCACAGACTATTTTGTCTGCTTTTTTAAAAAGTGATTTTTTGATTAGATTTTCTGGCCAAGATAAAATTTTAAATAAAATATTTTTGTGTTTAACATCCATGTGATAGTGAATTATCAATTTCTTTTGAGGGTTGAGTGTTTTAAATAGCCAAATAATAAAAGCTGTACCGAAAAAAGGATAATGGAAATAGATTAAATCAAAATTTTTTAGTTTTTTTAATAGTTGCCATAAAACACCAGCATGGCCCAATCCAGGAAAAGCTTCTAAGCTAATAATATTTTCTTCAGTATTTTTTTCTTTTTTATTTTTTTTAGTAAAAACAAAAGACTCATGTTTTCGCTGAAACACTTCTTGATTTTTATAGGCCGAGGTGCCAATTCCTCCGCCATAGGGAGGATAGACACAAACTACTTGAGCAATTTTCATATTGTCTTTTTTTTGTTATAGTGTTGTTATGAAGATTTGGAGAGCTTTAAAGCAGGATATCTTAATAATTTCTCTTTTTTTTATTTCCAGTATTATTGTTATTGGATCTTTTTTGTATTATTTTTGGGCTTTAAATGATTTTTCTTATTTTATTCTTTTATTTTCAAGCCTTTTAGCTACTGCTATCTTTTTTTATTTTATCATTTATAAGTCTTATCGGCAAGAAAAAAAGTTAAAAAATGATTTAAGCTCAAAAGCTGTTTTTATTAATTTCTCTCTTTTTTTGTTAGCTTTCTTTTTGTTTATTTCTTTAATTTTAAATTTATCTGGAGCCTCTAGTGAGTCAGCTATAATATCTCCTTGGCATTTTATTCCTGATTATTTTTATTTTTTGTTGTTTGCTTTTTTGTTTTTAATATTTGCTTCTTTTTATTTTAATTCTTATTTTTCTAAGGCATTAATCGTTCTAACTTATTTTCTTTTTTTCTCAATTTCTTTCTTTGTTTACAAGATAGCTTTTGGTTATGATCAGTTGCTTCATCAAAGAGCTTTAAGTGAGATATTACAGTTTGGTTTTATCAGTCCTAAAACTTTTTATTATATTGGACAATATTCTTTGGAATTCTTTCTAGTTAAAACCTTGCCTTTAAAATTAGAGTTTATTAGTCGAAGCTTGGTGCCAGTTTTATCAGCTCTTTTTATTCCTTTAAGTTTTTTTAAGGTTTTTAAGGATAAGATAAATTTTAATTATTATTACTTGTTAATCTTATTATTGCTTTTGCCATTTTCTATTTTTACTTACACTGTTCCGCAAAATTTAGCTTTTTTGTTTTTAACTATTTTGATTATTTTTTCTTTAGATAAAGATTTTATTTCAGAAAGAAAAAATTATATCTTCTTGTTCGCCTTGGCTTTAGCTGCTTTTTTTGTTCATCCTTTGGCTGGTATTCCGGCTGTAATTTTTATTTTTATTCTTTTTTTGTTAAATCTTAAAAGTCCGCAACAGTCATTTTGGCAACGTATTTTTAGAAAGGAAAATAAAGTTGAAGTTATTAAAAAAATACTTATTGTAGCTTCTTATATTGCTCAAATATTTATCTTACCTATTCTCCTGTTTTTTGTTGGTGGAAAATTGGATTGGCCACAAATTGGTTTTCAGTTTTTAATTCCTAAATTTCTGGGACAAGAAAATGTTTATTTAAATTTTGTTTATTTTTTATTTTTTAATAGATTTTATTTTTTTCTTATTTTATTTTTAATTGGGATTTATTTTTTCTTTAAAAAGAATGGGAAGGGGAAAAACAAAGAATCTTGGTCTAATATTTATTTATATAATTTTTTAGCTTTATTTTTATCTTATATTTTAAGTTTGTTTGTTTCTTTCCCATTTTTAAGTGCTATTGATAAAAATTCTTATTCTCAGAGAGTTCTGGTTATTTCTTTATTATTTTTAATTCCTGTTTTTTTAAATTTATTTTTAGAAATTATTGAAAGGGTTAAAAAACAAGAAAAGAGTTTTAAATTTTATTCCTTCTTTTTCTTATTATTATTTTTATTGTCATCACTTTATTTAAATTATCCTCGCAAGGATAATTATTTTAACTCTCGAGGATTTTCAGTCTCTAGTTCTGATTTTGAGGTAGTAAAATTGATTGAGGATATTAAAATTAATGATAATTATATAGTTTTGGCTAATCAACAGGTGGGCGCAGCCGCTATTAAAGAGTTGGGATTTAAGAGGTATTATGATGGTTGGCTTTATTATTCGGTTCAAACCGGAGGTTTGTTCTATGATTATTATTTAAAAATGTTAGAAAAGCCAAATAGGGAGTTAATGGAAGAACTTTTGTCGCAAGTAGAAGCTGACAATGCTTATTTAGTGGTTAATGACTATTGGTGGGCTTATGAGCGGATAATAAATGAGATGAAAGTAGAAGCTGATAATTATTATCAAACGAGTGACGGAAAAGTTTCAGTGTTTCATTTTGATTTTGTTAAGTAAAAAATGGATAACAACTAAATAAATGGTTTTATAAATAAAAAAAGGAAACGTGAAGTTTCCTTTTTGATTTTTTATTTTTACGGCTTCCAAACTATTCCTAGTTTTAGTAGTTGGGAATCATTTAAGAAATCCCAACCTACATCGGTATAAGCCGAAAAATGTTTGTTTATTGGCTGACTATATTTGAGTGACCCAGTGTGTTGGGGTTCGTTTTTCATGTAATTTATCAGGCAATAACTAGCAGTGAAGCGCCAAATATGAATATTAGCGGCGTTAACTGCAAAAATGAATTGGCTATTTTGAGGATCAATTTTTTCTCCCGGATTTCCCACAATCCAACCGAACCAGTGTAGTGTACTAAAATATTTGTTTGGGTTTATGGTTAACATCGGTCCGCCATAGGGCACGTTGTAGAAGTAACCAATGTTTGGTCCAAGATAGGCCTTGCCTTTAAATAGACGGAAGAGATAGGTTACTTCCAAGTCGTTTTCGCTTAAGCAAACCTGGAAAAAGTTTCCATTATTTTCCATGTTTAAATAAGCATAAAGGCCAGAAGTTACCGCTCCTTTACCAGAAGAAACTTCGATACTTGATAGTTTAAAATTTTTCTTTGATTCAGTTGAGTCGGTTTGAGCAAAAACTAAAATTACGGAGAATATCACGCCGAACAATAACAGTGTAATTTTTTTCATTATTTCTTCTTATTTAAAGTTAATAGCTAAAGATACCACTCCTTTTATTTTTCCATCTTCAAAATCATAAAGAGGGGCTCCCCATAAAGTAAAATCTTTTGTCATCTTTATTTCCATTCTTGGTCCAACACCATTAAATCTTCTGGCCATAATTCCGGCAGAGATTTTTTTCCACGACTTCATTGCTTGAGTGTGGTACCAATAGTTATCGTCTCCTTGTCCTTTTTCAGCTACTAAAAGGAAATGCATTCCAGGTTTAAAGGCTATAAAAGCGCTTGTTGCCATTCGGAATTTATTTCCACCAGTTTCGATACCAGCTGAAATAGAAAAGCATGAATTGGGGGTAGGCGAGAACGTTGGTCCAAAATTTGCCTCAGCCCAACCAGCCTCGCTTATTAAAGAAAAAAAAGTCAGACCAAATTTTTCGTTAAAATTTTTACTGGCAGAAAAATTGATTACTGAAGTAATTTTTTCTTCATTAATTTGACCGAAAAATTCCATCTTTTGTCCTGAGACAGAAAAAAGAGTTGAAACTAAAAGTAGGGAAGAAAGTAATAGATTTTTTTTTGGTTTTTTTAAGTTCAACAATTAGATTATTTAGTAAAATCTTTTTGTTAAATGATCTTGCTAAATAATCTAATTTTAAACTATTTTTCAAAGTACAAGCACTAACCTCAAATTATATCATATTTAAACTATTTTGTCAATATCGACAAAAAGCTTAATTATTATTATACTTTTATTATAAAATTAAGCTTAATTGAATGGAAAATATTGAAAAACATAAACAAAACTGGGAAAAATTAGGTGAACTTGATCCTTTATGGGCGGTTTTATCTGATAATAACAAAAGATTCAATAATTGGAATTTAGAAGAATTTTTAGCCACCGGTTTGTCTGAAGTGGAAAATGTTTTTACTGTTATGCAAGAATTAAAACTCGGACAGGAGAGGGGGAGAATGCTTGATTTTGGCTGTGGTGTGGGACGTTTGGCTCGTCATTGGTTAAAATATTTTGATAAATATGTTGGATCAGATATATCATCTAAAATGTTAGAAAGAGCTCGAAAAATAAATCAAGATTTATCGGTAGAATTTTATGAAAATCAGGCCGATTTAAAAATATTTGAAGATAATAAATTTAATTTTATTTATTCCGGAATAGTTTTGCAGCATATGCCCAACAGAGAAACTATTAAGAAGTATATTTTAGAGTTTAAAAGAGTTTTAAAAAAAGATGGTGTTTTGGTTTTCCAATTACCAGCAGAGATTCCTTGGCGTTTTCGTTTACAGCCAATTAGAAAAGCTTATTCGATTTTAAAATTTTTGGGATTGAGCGATGATTTTCTTTATAACCACCTTGGGTTTTATCCAATTAAAATGAATTTTATTTCTGAAAATGATATGAAGAATTTTTTAGAGAAAGTTGGTTTTAAAGTTGTTAATGTTAAACAAGATTCTTATTGTGGGCCACTGGTAAAAAGTTGTACTTATTATTGTCAAAATTAATTTATTATTTAAATTGAAATAAAAGATGGCTAATTATAAAAAACAAAAAGCCTTCACCCTCGTCGAACTCTTGGTAGTAATCGCTATTATTGGCATACTAGCCACTCTGGCTGTTATAGCCTTACAACAAGCTCGCTCTCGTGCTCGTGATTCTAAACGTGTAGCTGACGTTAAACAAACCCAAACCGCCCTAGAGCTATTCTTTAATGAACAAGGCCGTTATCCTACTGTAGAAGAATGGAATAGTGGTACTCTCATTACTTCTAGTGGAGAAATGTTAATGATTAATATTCCTACTGCTCCTTATCCAGCTGATGGTGTCTGTGATCCTAATCAAAATACTTTTTATTATCAAGTTGATGATGATTATTCTACTTATTCTATTTCTTTCTGTTTAGGAAATGACATTTCCAATTTAGAAGAAGGATTAAAATGTGCTACTCCTGGAGGAATACTAAACGATGATTGTTCAGGCAGTGAAACCGGAGGTAGTGAATCTACTGCTTGTTACCCAGACTGTCAAGCCGGTTATATTTGTCAGAGTGGTTCTTGTGTAGTTGATACTTTTGAATGCGGTCAAGCTGTCTCCTATAACGGTCACACTTATCCTACAGTTGCTATCGGTGATCAGTGTTGGTTTAAAGAAAATCTTAGAACTGATAAATTTAAAAATGGGGAGTCAATAACTTTGATTTCTGGTACATGGCCAAGTCTGTCTAATATTGTTGTGGGTCTTAATGATATTTTTTATGGTTTTTATCAGAATGATAGTTCTTTGGGTGATGCTTATGGCTATTTATATTCTGGTTATGCAAATTTGGATCCAAGAGGATTGTGTCCTGATGGATGGAAAACTCCTTCTAGGTCGGAGTGGTTAGAGCTAGTAGGCTTAATTTCCCCAGAGACGGGATTAAAATTAAATTCTTGTTACATGATTGATTCTCCTTTAGGGGGTAGTTGCTCAACTGATATTCATCCTCGCTGGAATTCTTCTTCTTATTATAGCGATGATAGCTTTAATTTTTCTGCCTTACCAGGAGGTTATGTTAATGGTGGAAATCCTTCTTATTCTTCTGGGCTGGGAACACAATCTCATTTTTGGACAATAACTCCTTATAGTTCTGATAGAATTTACCACGTGTATTCTCATGCCCTTAATTCAACTGGTTTTATGGCGGAAAGTAATATGTATGATTGGAGAAATGGAGGTAGATATATAAGATGTATTAAAGAAAGACCTATTGATGGCAAAACTATTCCAATTGTTTCCACTGATACTATATCTAATATCACTGCTAATCAAGTGACGTTAAGTGGTTCAATTTCTAGTGATGGTGGTTTACCAGTTTACTCCAAGGGTTTAGTTCTAAGTGAAGACCCAAATCCTTTTGTTGGTTCAAGCGGCTCTAAAGTTACTAATGTTTCTCCGGGAGTTGCACCTTTCACAACAACAATAAAGGGCTTGTCTCCTGGAAAAACTTATTATATTAGAGCTTATGCTGCCAATGAGCTTGGTATTGCTTATGGTGACGTTTTAGAATTTGATTCACTTGATCCTTGCGAAGGAGAGTCTTATGTTGATTACAATGGTCATTCTTACGAAATCTTAGGGATGGATACTAATTGTTGGTTTTTGGAAAATTTGAGAACAGAAAAATTTAATAATGGAGAAGATATAAAAAGACTGACTACTTATCCTGGTTGGAGAGCTTTGTCTTATTATATTTCTACTGATTTTGTTAATAATTCAGCTCTCGGGTCTTATAGTAATGATGTTAATTTAGAAAATGCTTATGGTCTGTTATATTCTGGTCATGCTATTTTTGATCCAAGAGGATTATGCCCAGAAGGGTGGAGGCTTCCAACTAGAAGTGAGTGGGTTTCACTAGTTAATTCTATATCTCCCGATACTGGTCTTAATTTACATTCTTGTAGAAAAATTGGCTCTCCTTTAGGTGGTAGTTGTTTAACCGATGTTCATCCTCGTTGGAATTCTAGTTCTTTTTATGGCGATAATAAGTATAATTTTAATGTTCTTCCCGGTGGTTATATTTACGGAGGCACTAATGCTAATTTTACGGGTTTAGGAGCATATGCTAATTATTGGACTTCTGAATATTTAATATCAGACACGACATATGGAAGAGTTTATTATGTTAATTTTCATGAATCTAATAGCACAGGATTTAATCACCAAGATAATACTTATTCTTTTAGAAATGCAGGCTTAAGCGTTAGATGTATTAAATAATATTTATAATTGTTAAATGGAAAATTTAATTAGAAAATTTAATGAACTCAGGGAAGAGGTTTTACGAGTTAAGGAAACCTTGAATATTGAAAGAAAAAAAGTTAGAGCTAAAGACTTAAATTTTTTAATTTCTCAAGATAATTTTTGGCAAAATAACGAAGAAGCGGTAAAAGTTACTCAAGAATTAGAAGATTTAAAAACAGAAATAAATAATTTTGAAGAGTTAGAAAAAGAAATTAGAGAAATGGAGGAATTAGCTGCTTTGTCAGGAGAATATCAGGATGACTCAGTTTATGATGAAATTAATAATAAATTTCAAGAGCTAGAGAGTAAATTTAAAAAATTAGAATTTTTACTTTTGTTTTCAGAAAATCAAGATAATAGTTCGGCTATAGTTTCTGTTCATGCTGGAACTGGTGGAGTTGATGCTCAGGATTGGGCTGAAATGTTAGAGAGAATGTATTTAAGGTTTGCTGAAAAAAAGGGTTTTAAAATAGAAATATTAGACAGGGTGGTAGCTAATGAGGCTGGCATTAAAAATTCTACTTTTAGAATAAGTGGTGCTTATGCCTATGGTTATTTTAAGAGCGAAAACGGGGTACATCGTTTGGTGCGCATTTCTCCTTTTGACGCTGAACAAATGAGACATACTTCTTTTGCTGGTGTTGAAGTTATTCCCGAATTAAAAGATAATTCTTTTATTGATATAGATGAGAAAGATTTAAGAATAGATGTTTATCGTTCGTCTGGCCCTGGAGGGCAAAGTGTTAATACTACTGATTCAGCTGTTCGTATTGTTCATATTCCAAGCAATATTTCAGTTGCTTGCCAAAGTGAACGATCTCAGCACCAAAATAAAGAGAGAGCTCTGGCTGTTTTAAAGTCAAAGCTTTATAAAAAACAACAAGAAGAAAGAGATGAAAAAGAAAAACAAATAAAGGGTGGTGCCGGACAAGGTACTTGGGGCAAGCAGATTAGGTCTTATGTTTTTCAACCCTATCAAATGGTTAAAGATCATCGTACTAATTTTTCAGTGAGTGATATTTCTAATGTTATGGACGGAGACTTGGATTCTTTTATTGAATCTTATTTGTCATTGCTTTTAAAGAATAAGAATAAATAATTGATTATTTATTTATTTTTAATTTTATTATTTTTTATTAATATTTTTTTATAATACCGCTTTAGGCGGTATTTATGTTTTTAAAATATTTTTGGATAGTTGTTTCTATTTCTTTTTCTTTAGGCTTGTGTCTGGCTAATATTTTTTTGGATTTTTCTAAAAGAGAAGAATTTTATTTTTTCTCTTTATTTTTATTATTTTTAATTTTATCCTTTTTCTTTTTTAAATTAAATAAAAATTCTTATTCCAATAAACTTTCTTTATTTTTACTTTTTATTTCTTTTTTGTTTTTTGGTTTTTGGCGTTACTTAATTTCTTGGCCAGATTATAATGATAAGCATATTATTTATTATGCCAAACAAACTAATCGATTAATTTGTTCAATTGAAAATATTGAACTGAAAAATGAACAACAGAAAATAAAAGCCCAAGTTTTAAAAATATTAAGCGACAAAGGAGAAACAAACGTCTCTGGTAAAATTTTAATTATTGGTGAAAAATTTCCTTTATATAGAGTGGGTGATATTTTAGAAGTAGAAGCTTTTTTGGAGAAAGGAAGTAAAATTGCTAATTTTGATTATAATCTTTACCTTAAAAGAAATAATATTTCTCTATTTTCTTCTTATCCAAAAATTAAAATAGTGGGAGAATTAAACAAACATTTTCTTTTTAAAAAACAAATTTTAGGGATTAAAAAATATTTAATAAGTGTTTTTGACTTTAATCTTTCTCTTGAATCAGCTTCCTTAGCCAAGGCTATTTTATTGGGCGATAAAAGTGATTTAAGTTATGAACAAAAAGATGTTTTTTCCAAATCGGGTCTGAGTCATTTGGTGGCTATTTCTGGTTTGCATATTAGTTTGCTTTCAGGTTATTTTTTAAATTTATTATTATCCTTGGGGTGCTCTCGTCGAAAATCTTTTTATTTTATTAATATTTTTTTATTATTTTATTTAAGTTTGATTGCTTGGCCGCCCTCTGCTTTCAGGGCTTATTTAATGGGCTCTTTGTCTCTTCTTTCTGTTTACTTAAACAGAAAGGGAAGCGTAGTTAACGTTTTGTTTTTTTCGGCTTTTATTCTGTTAATAATTAACCCCTTTTTGTTATTAGTTGATTTGGGTTTTCAATTATCATTTTTGGCTGTTTTAGGTATTATTTATATCTATCCCAGGTTTAAAGAATTTTTATTGAAAATTATTTTTAAATTTAAAATATTAAAATGCAAAAAAATTGTTGCCAATATTTTGGATATTTTTAGTCTCACCTTGTCGGTTCAATTAATAACAGCACCTATTTTAATTAAAAGTTTTGAGCAACTTTCTTTAATAGCGCCTTTATCTAACTTATTTGTTTTATGGCTAGTTCCTTTTATTATTATCTTTTTGATTTTGGGATTATTTTTGTCATTTTTATTTCCTTTTTTATCTTCTCTCTTGTTTGTCCCGGCCGAAGCTTCTTTTAAATATTTTAATTTTATTGCTGAAAAATCTTTATTATTTCCCAGAGCTTTTATTGAGTTAAAAATTAGCTTATCTTTCTTCTTTTATTTTTATTATTTGTTGTTGTTTTATTTTATTGTGAAAACAAAAAAATAGGCTTTTAACCTATTTTTTATTATCGTCAGTAATTATTTTTTTGTAGATTTTTTACTAGCTGATTTTTTAACTGTTTTTTTTACTTCTTTTTTCACCCCTTTTTTTACTTCTTTCTTTTCAGTTTTATTTTTGTTTTTAGCTTCAGCTTGTTTTAGTAAATTTTTTTGTTTTTTTTCTTCTTCAATTTTATCGTTTTTCTTCATGGTTCGAAGGCAGGTTGTACAAATTTTTGCCTTAATTCCCATGACATTTTTGTTTTGTAAATTAATTCCTTGTCTTTTTAAAGTTTTGATATTAGAGTGTGATCTGCTGGCGCCTTTAGTTGAGCTTCTTCCACAGATATCGCATTTCTTTCCCATATGATTTTCTTAAAATTTATAAATTTATATTATTCTTTTTCAAATATGTGCTAATTGTAGCATAAATTTAAAAATAATCAAGAGCAATTTAAATTACTTATTTTTGTTAAAAAATATTTAATCTCAGGTTAATTGCCTTAAATCACTTACTTTGTTATAATTATAAAAAATAATTAAGAAAAAAAACATGTCTATAACTATTTTATCGATAGCTATTTTAATATTTTCTATCATAGTTCATGAGGTTGCTCATGCTTGGATGGCTGATAAATTAGGTGATCCAACTGCCAGAAGTTTGGGGCGTTTAACTTTAAACCCTATACCTCATATAGATCTTTTTGGTTCAATTTTATTACCTTTATTTTTTGTGTTGTCGGGGTCTAATTTTTTATTAGCTTGGGCCAAACCGGTTCCTTATAACCCTTATTTAATAAGAGACAAGAAATTTGGTGATTTAAAAGTGGCGCTTGCTGGCCCAGGGTCAAATATTGTCATGGCTATTTTTTTTGGCTTGGTGGCTCGTTTTATTCCTTTGGCTCAGGGCTTAAAAAGTTCTTTGGCTGTTTCTTATTTTTCAGGTGAGAATAATTTTATTCTAAATAGTATTTCTGGTAATTTTTTGGCGGTGATTTTTGTGATGTCAATTATTTTTTGTTTTTTGAATTTACTCTTAGCCTTTTTTAACTTAATTCCAATACCTCCTTTAGATGGTTCTAAGATAATTTCTAATTTTTTGCCAGAAAGAGCCAAAATGAAATTTTTTGTTTTGGAAAAATATGGAATTTTTATTTTGTTAATATTTTTATCCTTAGGTTTGTTTAGATTTTTGTTTTATCCTTTAATTTATTCTTTTTCGTTTATAGTTGGAGTTTAATTTTTGTGAAAGTGTTTGCTTTGTTGCTTAGTTATTTACTTTAAAGCTATCATAGCTCTTGACAATAATAACAATTATCTATATAATTTTATTATAGAAAATATTTTTAGAAATATTTGCTTTTTGTATTTTGTAAAACTGTTATAAATTGCTTATTTTTATTGAGTAATTTATATCGTTTTTATTTTTTTGATGGATAAAAAAGAGAATCAAGTAATCGATTCAAAAGATTTTATTGAATTAAAGGGTGAAGTTACCGAACTTATGCCGGCTGCAACTTTTAAAGTTCAGTTGGAAAATGGTCATGAAATAATGGCTCATTTGTCGGGTAAAATGAGGATGTATAAAATTCGTCTTCTTCCTGGAGATAAGGTTAAGGTTCAGATGAGTCCTTATGACCTAACCAAGGGAAGAATAGTTTTCCGCCTTTAATTCTTTTTAATAGTTTATAAATTAAAAACTGACATTTGTTGTAAGATTTTTATTTTGCGATTTTTCCAATAAAAATTTATAATGTTTAGTTAATATCAAATATGAAAGTTAGAGCCAGTGCTAAAAAAATATGTAAAGATTGTAAGATAGTTCGTCGCAAGGGGCGAGTTTATGTTATTTGTAAAAACCCTAAGCACAAACAGCGTCAAGGTTAATTAATTTTTTAAATAAATAAAAAAATTTATGGCAGTAAGAATATCAGGCATTACAATACCAAATGATAAAAGAGTAGAGGTTGCTTTAACCTATATATTTGGTATTGGTCCTAAATTTTCTAAAGATATTTTAGAAATGGCTAAAGTTAATAAAGACACTAGGGTTAAAGATTTGAAAGAATCAGAGGTTAATACTTTAAGAGAAATAATTGAAAAGAAGTTTTTAACAGAAGGTGACTTACGTCGTGAGGTTGCTAGTAACATAAAAAGAGTTAAAGAAATTGGGGCTAGAAGAGGTGTTTGTCATACTAAGAGATTACCGGTAAAGGGACAAAGAACAAAAACTAACAGCAGAACAGTTAGGGGTAATAAAAGGCTTACTATGGGCTCTGGTAAAAGCAAGGCTGCTGCTCAAAAGACCTAATAATATTAATAAGATAAAATAATAAAATATGTCAGAAGAAAAAAAAGACAAAAAAATAGAGGAAACAAATAAAAAGGAAAACGTTGCAGTTAACGAAGATGAGTTAAGTGACGATTTTTCTGTTGGTGATTTAGATGATGATTTGTTTTCTGATGGACCCTCTAACCCTAACGAAAAAGATGAAACAGAAGATTTGCCTGAGGAGATAAAGCAAAAGCTAGAAAAAAACAAACAGGCTAGAAGTAAAAAGAAAATAATAAAAAAGAAAAAGAAAAAAGAGAATGTTAAGGTTAAATCTGGACATGCTTATATCAGTGCTACTTACAACAACACAATTCTTTCTTTAACTGATAAAAATGGTAATGTTATTTCTTGGGCTAGCGCTGGTATGGCTGGTTTTAAAGGTGCTAAAAAGGCAACTCCTTATGCTTCTCAAATTATAACTAAAATAGCTGTTATGAAGGCTAAGGAAGAGTTTGGCCTAGAAAGTGTTAAGGTTTTTGTATCTGGAGTCGGCACTGGCCGTGAAGGAGCTATTAGAGCTCTTAATGCCAATGGTTTGGAAATTGAATCAATAAAAGATACAACTTCAGTTCCACATAATGGTTGTAGACCAAAAAAACCTCGAAGAGTATAAATATTTAATTATTATATAATATGGGAAAAAATTTAGATGCAAAATGTAAGCAATGCCGAAGGATAGGAGAAAAACTTTTACTTAAAGGTGAGAGATGTTCTTCTGCTAAATGTGCTATGGTGAAGAGAAATTATCCACCAGGCTTTCATGGCCCAAAAGGAAAAAAGAGGTTAACTGATTACGGTTTGCAATTAATCGAAAAACAAAAGGCTAGAAGATACTATGGTCTAACTGAAGGTCAGTTTAAAATATCTTTTGATAAGGTTCAAAGAAAAGGTGGCGATGTTGGAACTAATTTTTTGAAATTTTTAGAAATGAGACTTGACAATGTTATTTATAGATCAGGAATTGCTTCTTCTAGAACTTTGGCTAGACAATTAGTTAATCATGGTCATTTTAAAATCAATGATCGTAAGGTTAATATTCCTTCCTATCAAGTTAAAGTTGGTCAAGTTATAAAAATCAAAAAAAGCTCTCTTAATAATAAATATTTTAAAATGTTGCCAGAAAAATTAAAGAGCTTGGCTTCAGAGCAGAAGAGTTGGTTGGGAACAGATGCTAAAGAGTTATCTGTTAAGGTTTTACACGAACCAAGAATTCAAGACTTGCCTTTAAATATCAAAACTCACATGATTATTGAGTATTACTCAAAATAATATATTAAAATAATTCACTCTACTTATATGGAAAAAATAGCCTTAGCTAAAAAAATAGAATTTAATCAAGATCCTAAATCTAATGATGGTTCAGTTATAATAGAACCTCTTCATCCTGGTTATGGAATGACTCTAGGTAATTCTTTAAGAAGGGTTTTGCTTTCCTCTCTTTCTGGGGCTGCTGTTGTAGGGGTTAAAATAAAAGGAGTAAAACATGAGTTTATGTCTCTTGCTGGTGTAAAAGAGGATGTTATTGATATAATTTTAAATTTAAAACAATTAAGGTTGAAAATTTTTTCTGAAAGTGAAGAGCCAATAAAATTAGAAATTAATGTTAAGGGCAAAAAACAAGTAACAGCTGCTGATATTGAAAAAAATAGTCAAGTAGAAATAATTAGCAAAGATTTGGTTTTAGCTAATACAACTGAAGCTACTTCTAATTTAAACATGGAGATTTATGTTGCTAAAGGAAAAGGTTATTCTTTGGTAGAGAAGAATAAAAAAGAAGGTAAAGAAATTGATTATATTGAAATTGATTCTATTTTTTCACCAATTTTGTCTGTTAGTGCTAAGGTAGAAAATGTTCGTGTTGGTAAAATGACTAACTGGGACAAATTAATACTTGAAGTAGGAACAGATGGAACTTTAAGTGTTAAAGAGGCTTTTGAAAAATCAGTTAATATTTTAATAGAGCAATTTAAGTCCTTAGTAGATTTAAGTGATGATAACAAAGATTTGAAAACTAAAAAGATTGAAGAGGAAAAAGAGGAAAAGGTTGAAAAAAAGACAAAAACCAAAAAAGAAAAAAAATAATAAATAAAATAATATTTTTATATGAGACACAGAAATAAAGTTAAGACTTTAGACAGAACAAAGGAAGCTCGAGGATTGATGCTTAGAAATTTAGTTTCAAGTATTATTATTCACGAAAAAGTTAAGACAACTAAGGCTAAGGCTAAAGTTGCTAAGTCAGCTGTCGAAAAAACTATTAGTATTGCTAAAAAAGGTGATTTAACCGCCAGAAGAGCCTTACTTAAGACATTAGTTCAACCTAAAGCTGTTGAAAAAGCTATTACTGTTTTAAGTGAAAAATATAAAGAGAAAAATGGTGGTTATGTTAGAGTTATTAAACTTGGTAATCGTCAGGGTGATGGAGCTGAAATGGTTCAAATTGAATTAGTATAATTAATTTAAGACTATAAATATGAAAAATATTGAAAGAAAGCTACACAAAATAGACGCTGAGGGTAAAACCATCGGAAGATTAGCTACTAGCATTGCTACTATTTTGAGAGGAAAAAATAAACCAGAATTTGAACCTCATTTGGATTTAGGTGATGTGGTTGAAGTTTCTAATATTGAAAAGGTAAAATTTACTGGTAAAAAAATTGATCAAAAAAAATATTTTAGTTATTCTGGTTATCGTGGTGGTTTAAAAGAGAAGAAGATGAAGGATGTTTTCGATTCTAAGCCAGCTGAGGTTTTGAAAAAAGCTGTTAGAGAAATGTTAGCTCCAACTAAAATGAGAAATGATTTATTAAAGAGATTAATTATTAGATAATATTTATAATATGAGTGAAGTTAAAAAAACATCTCCAAAAAAGACGGTTAAAAAGCAGGAAACTAAAAAAACTGTGAAAAAAACCAAAGATAAGGTGGTTGATAAAACTGAAAAAGCTTCAGTTAAAAAAGCGCCTTCTACTAAATATATTAGAGCTATTGGAAGAAGAAAAACATCCGTTGCTCAGGTTAGACTTTATTTTCCTGGAAAAGGGGAAATGACTATAAATGATAAAAAAGCATCTGATTTTGTTTCTGAAGATAATTTGAATACTATTTTACAACCATTAAAAGCTTGCTCTAAATTAAATGATTTTGACTTCACTGTTATAGTAAGGGGTGGTGGATCTTTTGGTCAAATAGAAGCTATTAGACACGGAGTGGCCAGAGCATTGCTTAAATATGACCCAGAATTTAAATCAATTTTGAAAACTAATGGATACTTGACTAGAGATCCTCGTCAAAAAGAAAGAAAGAAGCCTGGTCTTAAGAAAGCTCGTAAGGCTCCACAATGGTCAAAACGTTAATATTCTAAAATATACAATAAGGCGCCTAAGGCGCTTTATTTGTTTATAGTATGAAAATTGCTATTGGTTTTATAAGCTACAACCAGAGTAGCTTTAAATACTTACCCTTTTTTTTGCCTAGTCTAAAAAAAGCCTTAGATAATCTTGATATTGATTATCGTCTTTTAGCTTTGGATAATAGTGATAATTTTAATGCTAACAAGACTTACATTGAAGATTTTTTTAAAAAAAATAATTTAACAGAAAAAAGTAATATTTTTTCTTTGGGGTTTAATTCTGGTTTTGCTCGGGGATTTAATTTTTTAATCAGGAAGGCCATTGATTTTGATTGTGACTTGTTTATGGCTATTAATCCTGATGTTGTTTTAGATGAGAATTCAATTTTTGAATTAGTAAGAGCATTTAAATCCAAATCTAAAGAGGAAAGAGTTTCCTCTGTTGGTCCAAAAATATTAAATTGGGATTTTGTTAATGATAAAAAAACTGACATAATTGATAGTTTGGGTATAGGAATGTCTTTTAGTCATCATTTTTTTGATATTAGACAAGGGGAAGAAGATAATACTAATTTTTATAAGGAAAATGTTTTTGGTATTTCTGGGGCAGCGGTTATCTATAATTTGGAGGCTTTAAAGGAAGTGGCTTTTGATGATGGTAATTCTTTGGAGTTTTTTGATGAGTTGATGTTTATGTATAAAGAAGATGTTGATTTGGCTTATAGGTTAAACTTGGCTAATTGGAACTCTTTTTTGGTTCCAGATTCAATTATTTATCATGATCGAAGTTTGTCTACACAGTCTTATAACTTTTTGTCTCTTATTTTTGGCAAAAAGACTAGTTTTAGATCTTGGTCATATCTTAATCAAATGATAATTTTTCTAAAATTTAGAAAAATTAACTTTTCTTTTAAAATTAAATTTTTTAGTTTTTTGAGATTGTTTTTGATATTTTTTTATGGTTTATTCTTTAATTTTAGTCAAATAAAAAAGCTTATTTATCTATTTCCAGAAGTAGAAAAGAGGAGAAAAAACTTGAAAATAAAGGAAAATTGTGTTAATAAAATCGAATCTCTTATTAAAAATACTTGATTTTATTGATTTAAATTACTATTGACTTATTTTTAAAAATATGATTTAATACTATAATGATATTAATTATAAGATAAAAAATATGAAAGAATTGTTTAAAAAAATAATTAAAGAGAAAAAAAGGGATGAACTTATTAAGCTAAATGCAGTAGAAATAGTAAATCAAGTTTTTTCTGATCTTCAGGAAAGAGAAAGGGATGTTTTATCTCGTCGTTTTGCTCTTGGTTGGGATGATTCTCAGACCTTAGAAGAAATTGGAAAGTTGCATAATTTAACCAGGGAAAGAGTTAGACAAATCGAAAGAGCTAGTTTGGACAAGATTAAGAAAATGGAAAATTTAAATAATAAACTAGAATCTGTTAGAGAAGTGGTTGCAAAAATATTGGATGAGCATGGCGGGGTTATGGAGAGAGAGTTTTTATTGGATATTTTGTCGGTTTTAACTTTAGAGATGAGTGATGATGATTTGGAAGATAAGAAAAAAAATTACAGAAATTATTTTGATTTTATTTTATCTAATCTTTTAAATGATTACATTGAAAAAGTTGATAATCATGTTAATTTTGGCTCTTTTTATAAAATAAAAGACAAGGCTATAAATTATTTAGAAGAATTGGTTGATGAGCTAAAAGAAAAAATGTTTTCTTTAAAGAAAACTGTTAAATTTAATGAAGCAGTTGACTTAATTAAAAGCTTAAAATCTTTTGATTTGTATAAAGATAAGTTGATAAAAGGAGTTAGTGATTTAGATTTAACTGATATTTTCAAAAATAAGATTTTTCCAGAAAAAGGAGAAGAAATTAACGAAAATAAAACTTTATATTCTGTTCTTCAGGCAGTTAAAGACATTAATAGGAATAAATTTGGAAACTGGGGGCATGATAGTTGGTCAGAAATTAAGCCAAAGAGAATATCTGATAAAATTTATTTAATTTTAAAAGAAGAAAATCGCCCAATGCATTTTAATGATATCACCAAAAAAATAAATGAAATCGGTTTTGATCATAAAAAAGCTAATGTTGGGTCGGTTCACAATGAGTTAATTTTAGATGATCGATATATATTGTTTGATAGAGGAATTTACGGTCTTAAGGAATGGCAAAAATAATTTTAAAAGAATATTAAGGGCCCTTAGGGGTCCTTTTTTGTATCAAAAAAACTTTGATTTCATTTTAAATTATGCTATTATATAGACACATTTATTCCTTTAATTAATTATGGACATAGTAATTGATTTTACTCCTATTCAAGATTTTTTTAGCCTACCTCCAAACGAAATGTTGATCGTCTTTTTTTTGCGTTTTGGTTGGCTTATTTTTGCTATCATGTTTTTGGCTGCTGTTAGGGTTTTTTGGCTTAGTCATATTAGAGGAAAATGGTTTTCCGGGGTTAAATTTATTTTTTTAGCTATAGATATTCCTAGGGGAAATGTTCAATCACCTCGGGCGGTTGAAAATATGTTTAGTTATCTGGCTGGAGCTCATGGTACTCAAAATTTTTTTGAAAAATGGTTTTTAGGAGAATTTCAATTGTCTTTTAGTTTGGAAATAATTAGTTCGGAAGGTTATACACAATTTTTAATAAGAACGCCTAGTCAATTTAGAAACTTGGTTGAATCAGCTGTTTATTCTCAATATCCTGATGCTGAAATAGTGGAGGTTGATGATTATTGTGAGGGTTTTCCTAGAAAATTTCCTGATGAAGAGTATGATGTTTGGGGAACTGAATTTGTTCTTGGTAATCACTACATGTATCCTATTAAGACTTATAAAGAATTTGAACACTTACTAGGTCCAAGCGAGATAACCTTTAAAGATCCAATGGCTGAGCTTATGGAGCTTTGTAGTAGTCTTAGAAGAGGTGAACATCTTTGGTATCAGATAATTTTGATACCAACTGGCTTTGATTGGATAGATGATGGTGTTGGTGAAATCAATAAGATACTTGGAGAGGCTCCTAAGACTAGCTTTTTAAATAGAATTATTGATTCATTATTAAATTTAATTTCTGATTTGAGTGAGATGATTTTTTCTTTATGGGGTGATGTTGAAACCAAGGAAAAAGAATTTAAAAAATTATCAATGATGGAGCTTACTCCCAAACAGAAAAAAAAGATAGAAGCTATAGAATATAAATCATCTAAACTTGGTTTTTTGTGTAAAATTAGAGTGGTTTATATGGCTAAAAAAGAAGTTATGAACAAGGCTAAGGTGGCTAATGGTTTTGTCGGTTATTCTAAACAATTTTCTTCTCTAGATTTAAACAATCTTAAGCCGGATTTAAAAATGACAGGAACTAAAGTTTCCTATTTTAATAAAGGACCTAGGTTAATTAGAAAGAAAAACAATATAACCAATAATTATATAAATAGGGATGACTGGGCTGGCAGGGAGCCGTTTTTGCTGAATATTGAAGAATTAGCTACTTTGTGGCATTTTCCAATTGAAGCTACGGCTAATGCTCCGCTTATTCAAAAGACACCCGCTAAGAAGTATAAGCCGCCAGCAAATTTGGTGTCAGAGGATTCTTCTTCTAACTTGGGGATTATTAAAGAAGAATTGCTTTCAGGAGATTTTAGTAAAAAAAGAAAAAATGATGAACAGGCTCGAGTCAATGACAAAAAGAGTGAAGAAGAGATTGAACGGGAAAAAATAAAAGAAGAATTGAGAAAAGACTTAATTGAAAATCAACCCAAAGGATCTCCTCCACCTAATTTACCATTTGGATAAATGAAAGATAAAATAAAAAAAATAGGAATAGATGCTAGATTTTACGGCCCTTTTGCTAAGGGCCTTGGTCGTTATACCCAAGAAATAGTAGATAATATTTTAAAAATGGATACTAGAAATAGTTATGTTATTTTTTTAGGTAAGCATAATTTTGATGAACTGGTTGTTGATAAAGAAAATAAAAGGGTAAAAAAAGTTTTAGTTGATATTAAGTGGTATTCCTGGAAAGAGCAGTTATTTTTCCCTTTTTTTATTATGAGAGAAAAACTTGATTTAATTCATTTTACTCATTTTAATGTTCCTATTTTTTGTCCAGTAAAATTTATTGTTACTATTCATGATTTAATTTTAACTAAATTTAAAACAGTCAGAGCTACAACCAAACATCCTTTTATTTATAATTTAAAAGATTTTTTTTATCGCTTAGTTATTAAAAGCGCTTTAAAAAAATCAAAAAAAATATTAACCGTTTCTAACTTTACTAAAAGCGATATTATTCAGCAATTTAAAATAAATCCAGAAAAAATACAGGTTATTTATGAGGGTGTTTCTAATTTGTCGAAGGGAAGAGACTCTTTGTTTGTTGCTAAGTTAAACAAGGAAGAGGTTTTGAGTGATTATAAAATATCACTTCCTTATTTTTTATATGTTGGTAATGCTTATCCTCATAAAAATTTAGAATTTTTAATTGAATCTTTTTTAAAGTGGAATTCAAAAAATAATAAATTTAGATTGGTTATGGTTGGTAAGGAAGATTTCTTTTATAAGAGAGTGAGAGAACATGCTCTTAATTTAGTTAATAAAAATTCTTATGAAAATTCAATTATTTTTACTGGCTATGTTCCAGATGATAAATTGGAGATAATTTATCAGAGAGCTATGGTCTATATATTTCCTTCTTTGTATGAAGGTTTTGGTTTGCCACCATTAGAGGCTTTATTTAATTCTTGCCCAGTTTTAAGCTCTAAAGAGGCTAGCATGCCTGAAATAATTCAAAATGGAGCTTTGTATTTTGATCCTTATGATTATGAAGATTTTTATAATAAATTAAATTTATTAGTTGATAATGAAAAATTACGTCAAAATATTGTTGAACAAGGAAAGAAAGTTTTGAAGAATTATAATTGGTGGGAATGTGCCTATCAGACTAGAGAGGCTTATTTTCAAGTTTTATAAAATTTTATGAGCCAGATAAAAAAACATAAAATAGAAATATTTAATAATGAACATTCTTCTGATTTTGTAGTTGATTTAAGAAGAGGTAAAAAAGAAATTATTAACACTTCTTTATTTTCTAAAGAGAAAGCAGTTAAAACATCAGATAAGAAGTTGAATAATAATGCTATTAATAAAGATTTAAGTAATAATCATTTCTTTAACAACACTTCTATTGATAATAATTTTATTAAAAAGAAGCGAAAAACAGTTTTAAATTATAAAAAAATATTTAATAGAAAAAAGTTTGAAAAAACTCTTTTTTATCCTTTTTGGAAGGTTATTTTTAATTTTGTCAAAAAGATATTTTATTTTTTTTATGATTGGACAGCCGATATTTATGTTTTTTTTAAAAAAATAAGATTATTTAGAAGGTTTTTTAAGTTTATATTTTATATTTTTTATCCTTTTTATTTTATTTTTATCTTAATATACAGACTTTTTTCTAAAATAAGATTTAAAAATAAATTTAGAATTAGTTTTCCAAAAATTAAAATCAAAAGAAATAATAAAAAAAATATAGCTTTTAAACTTGATCAACCAAAACAATTACTTCTTTTTAGTAGTCGACCTAAAAGTGTTTTTAAGTATTTATTGTCTTTTGTTGTTTTTTTATTGTTTATAGTTTTTGTTTTTAAATCAATTGATTATTATAATCTTTATAAGAAGAGTAATTTGCAAGATGACTTAATGTCTTTTTCTTTGGCTGGATTTCAAAGTTTTTCTTCAGCTTCTGAAGCTATTAGTCTTTTTGATTTTTATCAAGCTTATAATAAATTTGATGAAGCTGGTGATAGTTTTGAATCTTTAGATGAAGAATTGAGAAAAGTTGATGAATTATTACTTTTTTTTAGTTTTTTTTCTGATGATCAAAAAATAAAAGCCTTTTCTCAATCTAAAAACTTTTCTAAGGTGGGTATTTATTTATCTTCCTTGGGTAATAATTTAAGCCTATCATTTAATTCTTTATTTTTATTTTTTTCTGGAGAAAATTCTGAAAATAATTTTGATGATTTTTCAGGGCACATTAAAGATTCTTTATCAGACCTAAAAACAGCTAATAAATATTTATTTAAAATAAAAATTGAGGCTATTCCGCTTGATTATCAAGAAAGTTTTATTAAAACTAGGGAGCAATTGTTGTTACTGGAAGATAATTTAGAGATTTTTACTGATTATTTGCCAGCTATTAAAGATTTTTTGGGTATAAAACATGATAAACGTTATTTGTTGGTTTTTCAAAATAATTCAGAGATAAGAGCTAGTGGTGGTTTTGTTGGTAGTTATGCCTTGATTGATATTAAAAATGGCAAGATAATAAATATTGATATTCCAGCTGGTGGTTCTTACGATACAGAAGGTGGGATGAGAACATCAGTTGAGTCTCCCAAGCCATTACATTTGGTAAAAAGCAGGTGGTATTTTTGGGATGCTAATTGGTGGCCAGATTGGATTTTATCGGCTAGGAATTTAATGTGGTTTTTAGAAAAGAGTGGTGGGCCAAGTGTCGATGGTGTTATTAGCTTTACACCTGAAGTTCTTGGTGATTTGTTAGATATTTTTGGTTCGGTTGATTTGTCGGAGAAGTATGGTGTAATTATTGATTCTAATAATTTTCAAAACAATTTACAGGAAGTGGTAGAGGTTATTGGAAATCCGGTTTTATATCAAGATCAAAATTTAAAAACTAATATTTTAAATAAAGTTGATTATGGTGTGGAAAGTGCCAGCACTTCTCGTGAAGAGTTGTTGATTTTAAATTCAGATTTAGAAGAATTATCTCAAGAAAGTATAGTCCAAGATAATTTGTTTTTAGATAATTCAACTACTACCGAAAATTTATTAGCTCAAAATAGGCCAAAAGAAATAATAGGAGACGTTTTTAATGTTTTGCTAGAAAGAGTTATGACTGATATTGATAGCAATAAAGTTTTAAAAATGTTTTTGTCCTTAATTGATAATTTGGATAGAAAAAATATTCTTGTTTATTTTGAAAATAAAAAATTACAAGAGATGGTTGAATTTTATTCTTGGGCTGGTCGAATGAAAGAAGCTAAAAATGATTATTTAATGATCGTTGATTCTAATATCGCTGGCGCTAAAAGTGATAAATTTTTGAAAAAAAATTATTATTTAGAATCTCAAATACAGGAGGATGGCAGAATAATTAACAAGTTAAAAATAGAGCGAGATCGTCGTAGGGAGCAGTATGATCTTTTTTCCGGGGTAAGAAATGTCAATTGGTTGAGAGTTTATGTTCCTTTGGGTAGTAAATTAATTAGTGCTAGTGGCTTTTCTTATCCGGACGAGGAGTATTTTAAAAAAAGTGAAGAGTATCTAGAAAAAAATGTTCTTTTGGAAAATACCGAAAATAAAGCTGAAATAGATTTAAAAAGTGGTCTTAGAATCTACCAAGAGTCTGGCAAAACTGTTTTTGCTAATTGGACAATGACTGATATTAATCAATTGTCGGTTATTGAAATAGAGTATGAGTTGCCAGGCAATATTTTCTTACAAGAAAAGTCTTATTCTTTTTTAGATAAATTATTTCCTGATCAAGAATATTTTTTTAAGCATTCTTTGTTGTGGCAAAAACAACCTGGAAGCGATAATTCTAGTTTTTATTTTTCATTACAAAATAAATCTTATTTTTCACCGGCTTGGATTTCTGATAAAATAGAGGAAGAAGATGATGTTTTGAAAAGGTCTGGAAAGTTAGACTTTGATAAATATTTTGCTATTATTTTAAAATAATTTATATAAATATATGAAAGAGGGAAAAGTAGAGTTTAAAAAACATAAAATATCAGGTAATGATAATGTTTTAAAGATTGAAAAGGAGATAAAAAAAGAAAAAAGAAGCGAAGAAGTGGACAGTGATTTGTTGGAAATTTATGCTGATGATGATGGTCAGATAAGTGATTTGAGTAAAATTAAAGTTAAAAAAAGAAGGTCTTTTATTGTTTCTTTGTTTTTTTCTTTGTTGTTGATTGCAGCCTTTTCTTTCTTGGCCTATGGTGCTTATAATTATTTAAACAACCAAAAGGGATCATCTTTTGTGTTAGATGTTAAAATAAGCGCTCCCTCAAAGATAGTTTTAGGAGAAGCGTTTTTTTATGAGATTGAATATAAGAATAATAGTAATCACAAGCTAGAAGATATTAATTTGAATTTTAATTATCCAGATAACTTTATTTATTTAGAATCATATCCGGATTCTAATTTTAACAATAATTCTTGGACAATTGATAATTTATTACCTGGGGCTAGTGGAAAAATAAAAATTAATGGTTTGATTATTAATAAGGAGGGTTTAAACAATCTTTTATCTGTTGATGCTGGTTATCAAATTTCTGGTTTTTCTTCTTATTTTAAAAAAGAATTTTTTTATTCAGTTTCAGTTAGCTCTATTCCTTTTTCTGTTAATTTAGATTTTTTTTCTACAGCTTTGGTCGGTGAGGAGTATGTTTTAAAGTTTTCATTGAAAGATTTTAAACCTTTAATTAATTCTGATATGTTCTTATCAATTTCATCTTCTGATAATATTGAATTTTATTTACCAGAAGAAGAATTTGGAGGTGATTCTGATAAAATATTACAAGTAGAACAGTCAGATAAAAACATTTTTAAAATTTCTTTTGAAGACAGGGAGGATAATTCTCTAATTGATTTTAATAATTTATCAGCTGATTCTTACGATTTTTATTTAAAATATAAAGTATTGGACAGGATAGACGATTTTGAGAAAATAATTTGGCAATTAAAGTATGCTAATGAGTCTAACCCTGATTTGGTTTTTTTAGATAAAGAATTTTCTTTATCTGTTATAAAAAGTGATCTTCATTTAAATTTAACCATTAATGAAAATTCATCTGATCAATCTATTAATTTCGGCCAAACATTAGATTATGTTATAAACTATGCCAATAAAGGTGATAAAAAGATGAAGGATTTAATAATAATGGCTGTGTTAGAAAGTGATTTTTTGGATTGGGAAAGTTTTAGTGATGTAAAAAATGGAAGAGTAAACAGGGGAACTATTAGTTGGACCTCCCAAGAGATATCTGAGTTGAAAGAACTTGACCCAGGGCAGGAAGGCTCTATTAATTTTTCAATTAATGTTTCTCCTTTTGTGGATGTTTCTTATGGCCAGGAGTTAAAATTAGAAAGCTATGCTCAGTTTACAATTGGAAATGTTGAAGAGTTGGGAGAAGATAAGTTTCGAGTTTCTGATAACAAGAGTAATGTTATATTAAGTTTAATTAACAGTAATTTTTCTGCTCAAGAAGAGTTGAGATATTTTGATGATAATAATATTCCTGTTGGTTCTGGGCCACTACCTCCTAAAGTTGGAGAAAAGTCTACTTTTAGAGCTTATTGGACTATTAAAAACTCTTTACATGAATTAAAGGATTTGCAAGCCGAGCTGTATTTACCCGAGTATGTTATTTGGGAGAACAAGTATGATGTTAGTGCTGGTGAAATTTATTATGATTTATCTGAAAATAAGGTTTCTTGGAGCTTGGGTCGTTTACCTTTAGGAATTGATGAAATAAAAATTAGCTTTGATATTTCTATAGCTCCTAGTGATTTTGAATATAATAAAATTATCATTTTATCGCCTGGTAGTAGTTTTAAAGCTTTTGATATTGAAACTAATTCTTGGATTGATCAAAAGACAGGCATAAAAACAACTAAACTAGAAGATGATCCAATTGCTGGTCTTAGTAGTGATGGACGAATAAAATAAAACAAAATGAAAAGAATACAAACAAAGCATGGAAATTTAAATTTACCTTTTTTTATGCCTGATGCCACTAGGGCTTTTCTTAAGACTTGTAGTAGCAATGATATATCTGCTTCTGGTATTGAGGCCATGGTCGTTAATACTTTTCATTTATATCTTCAACCAGGTCTTAAAATTATAAAAAAAGCTGGCGGTGTTCATAATTTTATGAATTGGCAAAAGCCATTGGTCTCTGATAGTGGTGGTTTCCAGATTTTTTCCCTTATACATAAAAATGAAAAAATGGGTAAAATTGACGATACCGGAGCTTCTTTTAAATCTCCACTTGATGGTTCTTCTCATTATATTAGTCCAGAAAAATCAATTCAAATTCAATTTGAATTAGGGACTGATTTTATGGTTTGTTTAGATGATTGTCCGCCCTATGCCTTTATTGAGAAGAATATAAAGTTATCAGTTGAGAGAACCTTGCAATGGGCTAGAAGATGTCGCATGGAGTATATAAAACAGATTAAGAAGAGAGGTTTAGATGAAAAAAGTAGACCAAAATTAATAGCTGTTATTCAAGGGGGTTTAGATTTTAAACTTAGAGAAAAATGTGCAAATGGCTTGCTTCAGATATCTCAAGAAAAGTTTTTAGGAGAAAATATTCCTTTTGCTGGCTATGGTTTTGGTGGTAGGCCAGTTGATGAGCAGGGAAATTTTTTATATGAGATATTAGACTATACTGCTAAACTTATTCCTGATGATAAATTAAAATTTGCTCTAGGAATTGGTTCGCCCTTGGATATTGTTCGTTGTTATAAAATGGGTTGGAACATGTTTGATTGTGTTATTCCAACCAGAGAGGGTCGTCATGGGAAGCTTTATCAGTTTATTAAAAATAAAGATATAAAAAATAAAAATTTTTATAGAGAAATTGGAGTTAAAAATAGTAAAAATTCTTTAAATTTTAGTAAAATAAATGAAACTTCAAAAATAAGCGATTTAAGAGAGTATTCTTTTGCTTATTTACATCATTTATTTAGATTAAATGAGTCTTTTGGTCATAGACTAGCTAGTTTGAATAATTTAGAATTTTATTCAAGTTTAATTAATGTTTTAAGGAGTAAATAATTAAGATTATTTTTTATAAATCTTATATCTTTTTAAAAGGCGGCTTTGCCGACTTTTTTGTTTGATTTAAGCAGTTTTTGTGCTATAATTATTTCATGAAAATAAAAAAAGAGCTAGAAATTGAAAAGACTTATTTGATTAAATATATTCCTGAAGATTTATTTAAATGTAAGTCTAGAGATATAGAAGACTTATACATACCTAAGAAAACAAAGCATTCTAGACTTAGAGTAAGAAAGAGTGGTGATTGTTTTGTTATTACTAAGAAACTACCAATAAAAGATAAAAATTCATCATTTCATTCTGAATTTAATTTAGAAATCACAAAACAAGAGTTTAATGCTTTGCGTAGTTCAAAATGTAATATTGTTAAAAAAACCAGATTTTACTATCCTTTTCAAAAAATGATAGCTGAGATAGATGTTTTTAGGGGGAAACATAAGGGTTTGGTTTTGGTTGATTTTGAATTTAAAAATAAAGGTGAATTGGCAAATTTTAAGATTCCAGATTTTTGTTTGGCAGATGTTACTGAAGAAGAATTTACGGCTGGTGGAGTCTTGTGTAAAAATTCTTTTTCTAAATTGTTGCCATATTTAAAAAAATTTAATTATAAGAAGGTATAAAATATTTTTTATGAAAAAAATTTTACTATACAATACTTTAAGTCGCAAAAAAGAAGAGTTTAAACCATTAAAAGCTGGTCATCTTTCTTTTTATTATTGTGGTCCTACTGTCTATTGGACTCAGCATATTGGTAATCTTAGGGGGTCTGTTTGCGCTGATTTAATACATAGAACTTTTAAGTATTTAAATTATGATGTTTCCATGACTAGAAATTATACGGATGTTGGTCATTTAACTTCTGATGAAGATAGTGGTGAAGACAAAATGGAAAAAACAGCCAAGAAAGAGAATCTTGACCCTAATCAAATTGCTGAAAAATACATTAAAATATATGAAGAAGATACTAGGAAAATAAATATTTTAGAGCCAAAATATAAGCCTAAAGCTACTGAAAATATTGAACAAATGATTGATTTAATTCAAATTTTGATGGCCAAGGGTTATGCTTATGCTACTGATTTAGCTATTTATTTTGATATTTCTAAATTTGAAAATTACACTTCCTTGTCTCGCCAGAAATTAGAAAAAAACAAGAGTGGTGCTGGTAGTGGTGATTTCTATGATATTAATAAAAGAAATTCAGCTGATTTTTCTTTATGGTTTTTTAGGGCTGGTGAACATAAAAATGCTTTACAATATTGGCCATCTCCATTTTTTTCTCCTTTAGTTGATAATGGTCAAGGGTTTCCTGGTTGGCATCTAGAGTGTTCGGCTATGATTAAGAGATATCTGGGTAATACAATAGATATTCATATGGGTGGCATTGAGCATGTTAGTGTTCATCATACCAATGAAATAGCTCAAAGTGAGGCTGCCAATGGAGTGAAGCTAGCTACTTATTGGTTGCACAATGAACATCTCTTGGTTAATAATGGTAAAATGTCCAAATCTCAAGGAACTAGCTATAGTTTAAATGAAATAGAAGAAAAAGGTTTTAAGCCTTTGGCTTTAAGATATTTTTTCCTGCAGTCTCATTATCGTTCTAAGCAAAATTTTACATTTGAGGCCTTGAAAGGTGCTCAAAAAGGATTAAGTAATATAGAGTCTAAAATTTTAAAATTAGGAGATGTGGTGGGTGAAGTTAATAATGATTTTAAAGAAAAATTTTTAGATTATTTATTGGACGATTTTAATTTGCCAAAATCTTTGGCTATTATACCTGAAGTTTTAAAATCAGATATAAGTAATCAAGATAAGTTAGCAACCATTTTAGATTTTGATCAAGTTTGGGGATTAAACTTAGAAGCAATTTTTAAAAAGCAAGAGAAGGAAATTATAGATGAAACAATTAGAGAAATTATCAAAAAAAGGGATGAGGCTAGAAGAAATAAAGATTTTATAAAGTCAGATGAGTTAAGAGATGAGCTTGAAAGTCTTGGCTACAAAGTAGAAGATTCTATTAATGGAACAAGTGTTTCTAAATTATGATTAATTTTTGGGAAAAAATACAAAAGAAAAAAAGAGGAAAGCCTATTTTAGCTTTAGCTCCGTTGGCCGGTTTTACTGACTCTGCTTTTAGATCTGTTTGTAGAGATTTTGGAGTTGATATTGTTTACAGTGAAATGGCTTCGGTTTCAGCTATTCATTATAAATCAGAAAAGACTTTAGAATTATTAAAGTTTTCTCAAAAAGAAAGACCATATATTGTTCAACTTTTTGGATCTGATAAAAACCATTTTGTTGAGGCTGTTAAAGTGATTGAAAAAAAAATTAAACCAGATGGTTTTGATATTAACTTTGGTTGTCCGGTCAAAAAAGTTTTAAAACAAGGAGCTGGAGCAAAATTAATGTCTAATTTAAAGTTGTCTCGAGAAATAATTGAAGCAGTTTTGTCTGTCACCAATAAACCTTTGTCGATTAAAGTTAGAACTCAATCTTTTTCTGTTGGTTTAATTGATTTTTTAAAAAATATAGAAGATTTGCCAATTTCGGCCTTAATGATTCACGGAAGAACTCTTAAGCAATTATTTTCCGGACCAATAGATTTAAAAATTATCAAAGAAAGTAAAAAATATTTTAATGGTGTTGTTTTAGCTAATGGTGGTATAAACAATTATTTAGATATTGAAAAAATTATTCAAAAAACTGGAGTTGATGGAGTTGGTATTGGTCGTGGAGCGTTAGGTTCTCCCTGGATTTTTTCTGATAAATTTAAAAATTTATCTAAAAACGATAAGAGAAGATTAGCCCAAAAAACAGCTTTAGAACATTTAAGCTTGCATTTTAAAAACAAGGGGGAGTTAGGTTTGGGGGAGTTTAAAGGTCATTTGGCTTGGTATTTTAAAGATTTTGCTGGTGCTTCCAAGCTGAGAACTGAAATGATGAAAGCTAAAAATTTTTCAGAAATAAAAAAAATATTAATTCTTGATAAATAAATATAAAATATAAAAATTATATTCAACACTATTATTTTGATTATAAAAAGTTTAAATAATATTGTTATAAAATAAATGTTTAAAATATTAAAAAAATTTTCCTTGTTTTTGTTCTTGTTGTTTATTTCAATTTTTTTCTTTTCTGAAGTTGAAGCTTCTAGTTTAGCTTCTCGTTTGTCAGGTAGGATTTTGCTTCAAGTAGAGAGCAAGGGTGAAGCTTATTATGTTAATTCAGGAGATTTAAAAAAATATTATCTAGGAAGACCTGATGATGCCTTTGTTATTATGCGCTCTTTTGGTTTGGGAGCGACTAATATTGATATTAATAATTTTCTAAAGAATGGAGCTAGGGCTAATTTGTCTGGCAAAATACTTCTTCAGGTTCAAGATAAAGGGCAGGCTTATTATGTAAATCCCTTAAATTTGCGTCTTTATTATTTGGGTCGACCAGCGGATGCTTTTGCGGTAATGAGACAATTAGGCCTGGGAATTAAAAATTCCGATTTGAATCAAATTGTATCAGGTTTTTTAGGGGCAAATAATAGTGGTAATTCCGGGACAACAATTAACCCCGGGGAGAAATTGGTTTTATTTAGTTGGAAATATAAAAATAAGCAATATTCCTTGGAACAAGTTTTTTCTGATAGTCTTTATAATTCTTATAAAAACTCTGATAAAAATTATTATTATCCAGCCAACAATCCTCCAGAAAATTTGAGAGAGGAGTATTATAATATATTTTTAACTCAAAAGAGCGGTGATGACTCTATTGATAAATTAATAACTGATTTAAAGAAAATTGCTAATCAAGAGGGGTTTAACGATGATCAGTTCGTGGAGTTTGTTATGGCTTTAATTCAATATTTACCCTATGATTTTTCCAAAAAACCAACTGATCCACAAAATTTTCCTTATGAAACTTTGTATACCGGAACTGGTATTTGTTCAGATACAACTTTTTTATCTGTTTTAATATTGAGAAAACTAGGATATGGAGCGGCTGTTTTTGATTATCCCGAGGTCAAGCACTCAGCAGCGGCTGTCGCCTGTTCTCAGAACTCTTCTTATAATTCTGGCTATTGTTTTATAGAAACTACTAATTATTTTCCAGTAGGAGTATTTCCGTCAAGCATTGGAACTGGACAAGCAGAAGGTTCTGGAACTAATTGGAGTACTCTTTTTAGTGGTACTAGTCTGGGGGATGTCGAGATTTTACAAAAGAGCAATGGTAAATATTATGGTGGCATGACTAATACTATTAATACCGTAAATTCAATAGTAAAAATGCAACAAAATTTAATTGAAAAGGGAAATGAGCTTAAAAGTTTGCAAGATCAATTAAATCAAGTAAAGTCTCAATTAGATCAAATATCAGTTCAAGCTGAAACCTATAAACAAGCTAGTGATTGGACTAATTATAATTTAAAAGTTGAAGAATATAATATTAAGGTTAATGAGTATAACGCAATTTTAAACAATTATCGTTTGAAATTAGATGTTTATAATTTTGATGTAGTTTTGTTTAATCAGACAGTTAAGGATTTTTATCAGAATTAAAGGACAATGAATAAGTTCACTCACATATTGGACTGCGAAGCAGGACAAAATGTATGCAAATAGGATTTAAGTATCACAATTGTAAAGGATTTGGTAATCTGTACAATTATGCAATTAAACATAATTATATGAT
>Ga0334896_1000816_pt1 | contig 31935 bp, 29 predicted proteins | sample GraSluR3_MG_8_FD_207734 | JGI IMG/M metagenome (GOLD analysis project Ga0334896, IMG submission 207734) | Sludge microbial communities from methane-producing bioreactor in Wageningen University, Netherlands - Granular Sludge_27_06-R3 | ecosystem: Engineered > Bioreactor > Anaerobic >... | reverse complement strand
CCCCGCTGTTGAAACACTTGGTTCCACGACGGTGATCTGCACAGACAAGACAGGCACCCTTACCGAGAACCAGATGACCGTGACTCACGTACACCTTATATCAGGAGACCAGTTCACAGTCGAAGGTAACGGTTATGAACCGAAAGGAGCCTTCCTGCAGAGTGGAGAGGAAATCGATATCGAAGGGAGGCAGAAACTCCAGGAGTTGTTGCTTGCAGGAGTACTTTCAAGCAACGCATCGTTGATCGAAGAGGAGAACGACTATGCAGTCATTGGCGATCCAACAGAAGGAGCACTGGTGGTACTCGGCCGTAAAGGCGACCTTGACCGACAGAATTTGGAAGGCAATGGCTATACGAGAATCGGAGAGATACCGTTCGATTCTCGAGCTAAGTACATGGCTACAGCCTATACACACGAAGAGGAGTCGACTCTCTACATTAAGGGAGCTCCCGATGTTCTGTTCGAAAACTCTGGCCTTTCAGAATCCGAACTCTCCGTGCTACAGGAGGCGAACGACTCACTTACTAACCAAGGAATGCGCGTTCTTGCGATTGGAAAGATTGCATCCTACAAAGGAGATGGCGATGAACAGGACATGAAAGATGCCTTGAAGAAGGGCTTCTCGCTCCTTGGAGTGGTCGGAATCATCGATCCTCCGAGAAGTGATGTAAAACAAGCCGTAAAGGAGGCAAGAGAGGCCGGCATACGTGTCATCATGATCACAGGGGACCATCCGAGGACAGCCCGGATCATCGCAGAGCAGATCGGCATGGATGCCGATACCGAGGCGATCACAGGTAAGGAGATGGACACGATGTCAGATCAGGAACTGGCAAAGCGGATCCGATCCACTTCAGTGTTCGCACGAGTCTCTCCCGAGAACAAATTACAGATTGTACGCGCGCTGAATGAGGAGCATGAGGTAACCGCGATGACAGGCGATGGTGTCAACGACGCTCCAGCTCTCAATGGAGCAGATATCGGTGTTGCCATGGGAATCAGAGGTACCGAAGTGGCGAAAGAAGCATCGGATATGATTCTCACCGATGACCGATTCTCCACCATAGTCGATGCCGTACGAGAGGGAAGAATCATTTTCGATAATATCGAAAAATTCATTTACTTCCTCTTCTCGTGCAATTTCATCGAAATATTGGTGGTATTCGTCGCACTAGTAATCGGTGTACCGGTGCCCATCGTCGCCCTGCAAATTCTCTGGCTGAACCTCGTTGTCGATGTCCTTCCAGCGATGTCGCTTGCATGGGAACCGGGAGAGCCGGGTGTCATGAAACGAAAACCCCGTGACCCGAAGACCGGTATCGTAACCCGAAGCTTCCTCCTTCGGGTTCTGAGCAACGGAGCATTGATCAGTGCGGGAGCCTTGTCAGTGTTCCTATTCGCTCTCTCAGCGGACCTTGGCGAAACCACCGCGCGGACACTCGCCTTCACTACCATGGCGATCGGTCAGCTTGCCCATATCTTCAATGTCCGAGAGAAAGAGTCCTTTGGTCTCGATCGTGGGATCATTGGTAATCCACTACTTATCGGAGCACTGATCATATCGGTCGGTCTCCAATTGGTTGCCGTATATGTTCCATTCTTCAATCGAGTCCTCGATACGACACCTATCACGCTCAGACAATGGGGGTGGGTACTCCTCGGTGCCATACTTCCCATGATCCTCATTCAGTCGTGGCGTGCCGTTGCGAGAAAGAGGACAGCTGGGAGACAACCGGCATGAACACACGACGAATCATGATTCTACTTATCGTCATACTACTGTCGAGTACCCAACTACTTATGAGCGGGGCTTCGTTCGCTACCGTAGAGACAAAGACTCTCGATGGAGCAGACTTCACGTTTCCCGATGATGCACTCAAAACGCAGATCACCCTCTTCGCGCTTGCACTCGGGACATCCAGAGCAAGTGGTGAGATGCAACAGGGGCACCTGCTTCAATGGCAGAGGCTGCTTGAATCGGATGGTGGATCACTTGGCAAGATTCCAATCTATCACTTTCCCGTGCTCGATGTCCCACGGTTTATTCAAGGGGTGGTACGCAGGGGAATCGCGAAGAGCTACGATGAACTCGTCCCTCCTGACCAGGGGGCGATTCTGTTCCTAAACCAGGCCGATGAGTTCGCTTCGCAGGCAGGTATTCCCATCGATGACCAAGCGACTTTGGCCGTGGTTCGGTCAGACAGAAGCATCGTCGGCTTCGTGAAGGGACCTCCTACTACAGCGACATACACCGAGCTGAAGAGCCTCTTGGCGACAGAGGAGTCGAAACTCTAGATCGAGATTCTACATTCTGCTACCAGCATGAATTGAAGAGCTTTTGCAAGTCACTTGCATTTTTCTCCTCCGATGTGTACTATATATCCGAGGAGTCGACTATGAAAAGAACAGCCAGGGGTCTCATCACCTCGCTACTACTACTTTCACTACTGTATCCCCTCTCTGCGCGTGGGACGTCCGAATCGGAACCATCCGGGTCTGTGACACCGAGAATCGCGGTGAGCATCGTTCCCCAACAGTATGTCGTGGATCGTATTGCAGAGGATCTAGCCGAGACTGTCGTGCTCGTAGGGCCTGGACAGAGTCCACACTCGTATGAACCCACACCGAGACAGATGGCATCGCTCTCTCAGGCTCATGCCTGGATCACCAGCGGCACGGAATTCGAAATCGCATTGAGACCGAAGATCTCATCCATGTACAGCTCGCTCACCATAGTAGATGGCACCAAAGGGGTCACGTTCCGCTCAATGGAGGAGCACCATCACGAAGAAGAGGCTGAGGATGATCACCATGATCATCATGAAGAGGAGCACCATCACGATGGAGAAATCGATCGACACACCTGGCTCGGCAGAGAGCCCATGAAGATCATGGCGCAACACGTTGCCGATACACTGATCAGCATCGACCCCACCCACACAGATATCTATCAGAGGAATCTCCATACGTTCCATACCGAGATCGATACCCTCTTCGATCGACTTACCGGAGAACTTGCTCCATTGGCAGGATCAACGGTGTTCGTCTACCATCCATCGTTCGGATACCTGCTCGACGAGTTCGACATCCATCAGCGAGCGGTGGAGACCGGAGGGAAGGAGCCGACCGCCCGCGCGCTCTCCAACCTGATACTTGAGGCACGAGATGCACAACCCGAAGCGATATTCGTACAGGCACAATTTCCCACACAGGCAGCTCGTACCGTTGCAGAGACAATCGGTGCGCAAGTACTCCCGCTCGATCCACTTGCATACGACTGGATTACGAACATCGAGAGCATCGGTGAGACACTACAGAGAACGGTGATGCCGTCACCACAAGGAGGTGCTCAGTGAATTCTGCTGCCATCTCACACCATCCTCATGCTCCAATCGTCTTGCAGTTCGATTCAGTGAAATTCTCCTATGGCGAAGTCCCCGTTCTTGATGGAGCCTCGTTTCATATGCATGCAGGAGAGTTCGTAGCCCTCGTAGGGCCAAACGGAGCTGGGAAGACTACCGTCCTCAAGCTGGTACTTGGATTGACCTCGCCCGAAACTGGAACGGTCACTCTGTTCGGCTCATCTCCTCAGATCGGACGAGAGCATATAGGGTATGTGCCGCAGCACGCAGATTATGATCCTACCTTTCCGATCTCTGTCGAGGAAGTTGTCCGTATGGGTCGCATCAAGCCATTTCTCCGCCGCTATTCCGCCGAAGATGCTCAAGCGGTCAAGGAAGCTCTCGCTACCATGGAATTATCAGATCTGGCAAAACGACCCTATCACGCACTATCGGGAGGACAGCGGAGACGCGTACTTGTAGCAAGAGCTTTGAGTGCCAACCCGGAGATGCTCGTGCTCGATGAACCGACATCGAATATGGATGCCGATAGTGAACGACGACTCTTCAGTGCACTCGGTTCACTGAAAGGGAAAACATCTATCCTTATCGTTACGCACGATACCGGGTTCGTCTCATCGTTAACCGATCGGGTGCTCTGTGTCGGGGACATCGGACCATCCGGAGTGGGTAGAGTTATCGTACAACACCAGGTCGAGCCAACCCGAGAGGCTCCTGCACAAATGTTCGGTGGAGCTGCACTCAAAGTACTACACGACAGCACACTTGGCGACGATTGTTGTTGCCCAGAAGGAGATCTCTCATGAGCGATGGCATTCTTTCAGCTCTATTCGACCCATCGATGCCGTTCATCCGAAACGCGTTGTTCGCTGGAATCCTCTCGTCGGTCCTCTTCGGTGTGCTCGGAACCATTGTGACTGTGAAACGAATTGCGGGGCTCGCAGGTGCGATCAGCCACGCAGTTCTTGGAGGAATCGGCCTTGCCCTCTACCTCTCCGCAACCGGCATAGTACCAAACCTTCCTCCCATTGCGGGGGCGATTCTCTTTGCAGTTCTCGCTGCAATTATCATCGGCATGGTATCTATGCGTGCAAGCCAACGAGAAGATACCGTCATTAACGCAATCTGGGCTATCGGCATGAGCATTGGAGTGCTTTTTATGGCGAAAACCCCTGGTTACACCGATCCGACAAGCTATCTGTTCGGGAACATTCTGCTTATCTCAAGCCGCGACTTGATCCTACTCGGCGTGCTCGACGTTCTTGTCATTCTCATGGTCTGGCGATTCTATCCACAGCTCGAGGCATCGTCGTTCGACAATGAGTTCAGCCAGGTGAAGGGTATCTCCACCCAGATGGTCTTCTTGATACTGCTCAGTGTCACCGCAGTGGCCATCGTACTACTGCAGACGTTCGTCGGCATCGTCATGGTGATTGCAATGCTCACACTTCCAGCAGGCACTGCAGGATTCTCGGCGAAGAACATGATCGGCATGATGGTGCTTGCAACACTCTATGCGTCGCTTTTTTCGATCGGTGGTCTGGTCACTGGATGGACCTTCGATCTCCCGGTTGGAGCAATGGTTGTCGTATTTGCCGGTGCCATTTTCCTCTCATACTCGGCAGCCAGGATGATCACGCGAAAAAAACGACAGGGAACAAGGGAGAGAACATCGGTATGACCAAAGCACGAAAAGCAACACTTCAGGTGCTCTTGCAAGCCGACCGCCCACTCTCTGCAAACGAAATCTCCGAGCGTATCGAAGTTGCATGCAACCCAGTCACCATCTATCGAACACTTCACTATTTGGAGCACCACGGGTATGCCGATTCGTTCGTACTGCACTGCTCTGAACATGGTACAGAACGCTACTACACAGCAGCAGCTTCTGATGAAGGCTCTCGAGGGCATCACCACTGGTTCCACTGTGAACGGTGCCATACTTTCATCGATCTCGGAGATTGCAGAATCTCTTCGCTCATCGACGGATATGAACAGGAGATGGGCATTCAGGTCACCGGCCACACGCTCTACCTAACCGGAATCTGCCCCGATTGCACCCACATGCATGCAGAAGGGTGATTTCGTTGCCGGTGAGAACTGCCCGCCCGCTCAGATCTGCGTAATCTACGCCGATCGCACCGATTTGAACATGACCAACGAAGCGACGATTCCCAAAGCGAGAAGTACAGAGAAGATGATCACTTCTCCAAGTGCCAGCTCTACTCCCGAACGTGCCATAACCAGCATCATCGCAAAGAGTGCAAGTGCCATGGTAAGCAGCTTGATGAAGAGTACCCCCGCCAAGGTGGCTCCGATCGCTCGTTCCTTGAGCAACAGAACTCCAGTCACTATCGATGCGGGAACAACAACACCAAGATCGAGCGCCTGAATGATCAGCGTGGTGTAATGCTCTATTCCCACCGGAGGCTCGCCCGCCGCCAACGAAGGAACGATGCGTGCGATCCACATGAGCGACAACAACACTCCCATGCCGATCAAGTATCCACCGAGAAAGCGTCTCGGATACCCAGCGACAAGCGAATCGAGCACCTCCCGTGCGCCAAAACTGCGAAACACAAGGACAAACGAAAACAGAGACATGCTGAACAACGCCACATAGAGGAGGAAAAGTGGATTGTACATAGAGAGGAACGAATAGGAGGCATAGGTATAGAGGAAATATCCCAACGCCCCACTGTGCAGTATTTTTCCCCGTACACTCCCTTTTCTGGCTGCGATCAATCCCACACCGAGCAGCGGAACACCCACGAGCAGAGTGACTACATCCTGCCCTCTCGCCTGGGCAGCACACGAGATCGAATCTCGAGCATATAATCCCGTTCCATCAAGAAGCACACGCTCACCGTATAGCGATTCAAAGCTCTCCGGGACTGCAGAGGAGCCCGAAAACGGTATCAATCCCGCAATGGATGCGAGCGAAGCCCCAATCATAATACACACAGAAAGGAGCGCGACAGCCTTCCGGGAGCCGCGATCTTCACCAGGTTCACTCACCATATCATTCCTCCCAGCTGTCAACCCTACGAGAGATCTTTCAGACTGTCAACTGACATTCAGGTCCACTGCCGACGTACAGGCTCCTCCCAAAGATCGAGGATGTCTGCGACGATTTCTGTGAGCGTTTGCATGACTATCTCATGCGCAACAACACCTTCATAGGGACCGAGCTCATCGTGTGCTTCGGCGTGATAGGTCGACACTTGTAACTCCGAAAGGTGACCTTTCCTCTCCCCTACGAGATCACGCAACCGTTCTCCGGTCATCTGTGCGAGTACTCGATAATCGGTCTGCTCCACCACGACACTGAGAACATGACGGTCGGCTCCATCGTATACGGCCAAGGCATAGGGGAAGATAAGGAACCCGTCTCCATGTGCATTCTTGGGATTGACTTGTTCATAGGCACGGATACGGGAGCGAGGCCAGATCCAAACGCCTCGCCCGATCGGGTCCCGATCTTTGGGATCGGGCATTGCCGGCCAGCGGAGAACATCCACCGGGGCGAACGAATCGACAACGAACTGTTTCATACCAACCTCCTACTACTACTCAACAATAAGCAATCACACGCGTTCGACAAGATTGGCGACACTGAGATTTCCCAGTGTCCTGATTCCTTTCGCATTGATCTGCGATGCAATCGAGTCTCCTATGGTATCGAGATTCTGTTCCAGATAGACCTCCCCATACAGCGATTCGACCAATTCTACCACCTTAAGGTCCTCGAGCGGACGAGCAGGCACGTAAGCTGTCCTCGTGGGGTTGGTGGGAAGTATGAACTTCTTGTCGACCAGGAGGTCCAGCACAGAGAACAGCTGCCTTTCGTTCATAAGCAAACGGTCGGTGAGATCGCGAATCTTCGTATCGCCTCCACCAACGCGGTACTTCTGCCCAATCACCATCATCACATTCACCCCGTTCGCCAACTGCTCAGCAGGTGAAACCGGTTTTGCGAGGGTCATCTTCTCCGGTTGATATTGGTGTACATAGCTCACCTCTACCGCCCCGAGTATGACGATCCAGATCATGTAGACCCAGAGAAGAAAGAGGAATACTGCAGCGAACGAACCGTAGATGACCGAGTAGTTCAACACACGGGAGATGAGTGCAGAGAACAGGGCATTCACAAGGTACATGCCTATGGTGCCGACGATCGATCCGATCGAAGCGCTTGCGGTGCTCACCTTTGCATTCGGCGCTACCTTGATGATGAGGAAAAGAAAGAGCCACGCGATGACCCATGGTCCAACTATCTGTATCACGGAGAGAACGAGACTGTTGTAGAGGGTCCATCCGAGTACCTGGACCACCCAGGTGCTAAAGAGGGATTTTATGCTGATGTAGGCTCCCAGCAGTACGGCTCCGACGATCAAGACTGTAAGAAATCCGATCGATCGTTTCACCATGTTCATCTGTGTCGATGCAGATCGGTAGATTTGATTCACCACCGACCAGACTTTATTGAACAGGAGGATGGAAGTGATGATGAATGATACCAGGCCGAATGCTCCGAGTCCGCTCGCGTTGGTCGAGTAGCGTTCGATCATTCCTACAAGCTGCCCTCCTGCTTCGTCTCCAAAGATCGAGGTGAACAGATCCGCAAGCAGGATGTAAAATGGCTGCAACACGTTGAACAGTGCCAGAAATGCAACGAGAAACGATACGAAGGGAACGAGGGATATCAGTGTGGTGTAGACGATTCCGGAGGCGAGTATGGTTATTCTATCCTTCATGAACTTTCCATACCAGACTTCTATAAAGAGGATGAAACGCTTTATCAGTGAGCGTTTTTCTATTGTTTCAACGCGGGTAGGCATCGAATTCTTCTGTTTTTTCTGCATGTCTCTCTCTTAGCGGTTTTTCCTGGTTTTGTGTGACTCCAACCATGTACCAATCATGGTGTGTACCTCATCTCTGTTCGTTTCGTTCAAAAGTTCGTGGCGTGCTCCTTTGACCAGTGTACAGGTGATGTCAGTCAGTCCGACGCTTCGATATGCTTCACATACGGTTTCGAATCCTTTCCCGAACTTTCCTACTGGGTCGTTTGCTCCGCTGATCAGTAGGAGCGGGAAGTCTTTCGGTACTCGTTGTATATTTCGTTTGCTGTTGGCCATGGAGATTCCGGTGAGCAGGTCAACGAAGAATCTACTGGAACACACGAATCCACAGAGTGGGTCGTCGACGTACTTCTGGACTTCCCTTTCATCTCTGCTGAGCCAGTCGAAGCTGGTCTTTTCGGGCTGGAAGGCTTTTCCGAATGCTCCGAAGCTGAGGGTATCGAGCAGTTGGTCGGGATTTCTCCCTTTGTTTCTCCAGGATCTCACTGTGGCGAGTACTTTACCCACAGCTCCGAGCAGGCCTTGGCTGGCTCCGGTCCCACTGATGATTGCACCACGATAGTGCTCCGGATGGAGTGCTATGAGTGTTCTCACTAAAAATGATCCCATGCTGTGCCCAAAGAGAAATAGGTCTTTCTCTGGATGTCTTCGTGCGATTTCCTGGCTCAGTTCATATCCATCTTGCAGGACTCTTTGCCACCCTTTACTTGGAGCGAAGTATCCGAGGTCATCATCGCTTGAGGTTCTTCCGTGACCTCGATGGTCCTGTGCATAGACGGCAATTCCAAGACCATTCAGATACGATGCGAAGCGATGGTATCGTTCACTGTGTTCGGCCATTCCGTGGAAGATGTGGACGATGGCGTGGAAGTTTTTGTTTTCCGGTATCCAGCTTCTATAGAAGATGGACGTATTGTCACTTGCCGTGAATTGATTGGTTTCCATGACATGCCTCCATGGGTATTGTAAAGCAGGTGAAGAGGGCGAGCAACTAGGTAGTGATGACAAAACTGGAGTTTACCCCAAAGTGAAGCAATCGAGAAATCTTTGTCGTATTTTATATATGGAAAACACAATTCGATTCATACCACCCTTCTGTCCTAATCCTGAATGCAGATATCATGACAAAATGGCTTCCAAAGGCACATCCTGGTGGATTCGGAGGGGCTTCTATACTTCGCTCACAAGGGGAAACATCCAACGATACCGATGTAGAGAGTGTAAAAGATCATTCACTGAACGAATATTCTACACCGACTACTATGCAAAACGAATCGACATCGACCTGAGAGACTTGCTATTCCATTACTGCAACGGTTTCAGTCAACGAGCACTTGCCGACCACTACCGATGCACGACCAGAACCATTGCACACAAACTCCAGATTATCAGCCGACAAGCGATGGCTGCCATCACCGAAGCGAATGCCCACATCAGAACGAACGAGGACATAGCCATTGATGGCATGCAGAATTTCACAGGAAGCCAGTATCAACCAAACAACTACACCATTGCAGTAGGCCAGTGGTCACAATACATCAGCATGGTCACCCAAGTGATTTTCAGACGTGGAGGAAACATGAATGAACATCAACGAAAACGTCGAGCACTCCATGATCGGCAAGGACAATGGCGTCGGGGCGCATTCTCACAATCGATTCAGGAACTTGTCGACCACCTCGCGGCCTTCTCTTCGAGACGATCGGAGCACAAAAAGACGATGGTGTGCAATAGTGATGCCTTGAAGATCTATGCAGTCCAACTCGAGAAGAATTCCATGATACAGAAGATGATGGACTCTGGTGAATTCATCCATGTTATCACGTCGTCACGCCGATGGAGGGATATGAAAAACCCGCTCTTTCCGGTCAACTACATCGATTCTCGGTTACGGAACGATCTATCCGATTGGCAACGTGAGACAACCAGTTTCCCACGCGAGACAAACCGGAACTTCCAACGATTCCTCTGCTATGTCGCATATCACAATTTCTTCAAACCTCACAGAAGCACGATGCCCCGGATCACCCATGCCGAAGTTGCGGGACTACCGAAGGATATCCTAGAATCGATCAAGAAGAGATTTTTCGTAGGACGAGCTTTTCGCACACAACTTCACCTTTCAAAACAATGGCACCAATCGTGGTTTTGTGAACTCATCACGCCACTTCAAGTGAAGAACAGGGTACCATACAATGGGAATCGTCCTGCAGCATATCTCTCCCTATGATGCGATGCCACTTGCCAATTCAAACGCCGTCAACTACATTCGATACATGGAAAAGCTCTTCGTTTTCTCCGATCTACATGGCGATGTAAAAGCGCTTGCAATGCTGGTTGAACGCATCAAGATGGAACGCCCAGACCAACTGATCTGTGCAGGGGATGTTGGTCTTGAACGGCTTGGGCACAACCAGGTGATGCTATTTTCCACCGGTATTCCCATCTCCATTGTTCGTGGCAATTGCGATTCTCCGTGGATTTTCGCCGACACTGGCAGGCCTATTCCTCCGCAGTACGATAGCATGGAGTTTGGAGAACGAACCGTCTTCTTCACTCATGGGCAGCTATTCTCGAATTGGAGGATGGTTCCCCGGGCTCTGGGAGAACAGGATATCTTCATTACCGGTCATACTCACAGAGCGAAGCTTGTTCACACCAAAGGAGGTCCAACTCTCCTCAACCCAGGTTCAGTTTCGAGTCCTCGAGACTCCAAGCCCCCCTCCTACGCCATGATCAGAAGCGATATCATCTCTATACATGAGCTCTCATCAGGGGTTGAGCTTGAGAGCCTTGTGCTGTAGAAAAGTAACTCCAGTCTTGTCATCATAACCCCGTGGCGATAGTAAGCCCAACCCTGACATACGGCCTCCATCGGTCGGTAAACTGAAGGTCATACGACTCACTAGCCTGTATAACTCGATCAGTATCACTGAAACGCGCACCAAACGAAACCTCTACCCCATATGCCGCACCCTGATAATGCAACCTCCCATCCGGAAAAAAACGGAAACCGGCACTAGCATCGACCACAAGACACACAGCGGAAAACACGCGAACACGACCATTACTATCTAACGGAGAATCTGAATCTTCCATCACAAGGAAACGACGAACACCAGCACCTAAACGAGCGAAAGGACGCATCCAACCCACATCCCAGTATGAAAACTCATAATCACCACCGAGAATCCAGTGAGTGACAATCTCTCGTGTACGACCATCATCAGAGAGAGGAACCATTTTATACATATTGGTCGCGAACACACTTACATCATCGAATAGTACATACCGCAACGACGAAGAAAGCATCTGCTCAGGAAAAGAAAGCCCGATTGAAAGTATCAAATCGGAGGACTCCCATGCAATATCATCATCAAAATCGAGATGGAAGCCCATCCCACCATACCCCTGCAAACGATCCAGATACCACCGATAGGAAAAACGGAACAACCCAAAACGCCCACGAAGAAAACCCGTAAGACCAGTTTCGCTCATCGTCACCCGCTCGTGTGTGAAACTATCATCGTACGGATAAGCCCAAGAGTACCCAAGGCCGACCATGACATCGACCACAGAAGAACTAGACTGACCGATCGAAATATCAGTAGAGGCCGTACTTACATAGGAAATTGCATGCGAAACCTCTGCAGACGCACGAAAAATAAGATCGGTGTTAGAAAACCATGGAGCAGGTTCGCTGTAGGAAAAAGACAAACGGGAACCAAAATGGGGAGATATTGTAGATCTAGAGACATCATACTCCAGCACTACGGGCTCAATCGAAAAGACATCGTGGACAAAATTCTGCGCCCAATCCAATCCAAAGTTTCCCATGAGCGTGATCCCCGCAAATGGCGTCACATCAACGAGGATCCTCGTTCCGGGAAAACCGAAATCGAAATGGAACAGTCGACCTGCCTGGAGAATCAATTCATCGTACCGACCCGAACCCTCCGCAGCATCACGTGCTCGGAACGTCAACCCAAAGATAGACGTGTAGAAATCCCAACCAGAAGCATGGGAAAACAGAACTTCCATACCATAAGAACGGAGATCATCTGGATTGTCGGTGAGACCGAGAGTCACACTATCGTTGTACATGAGACTAGAGATCGTAGTCGGTCGATGGGAAGAAAAAAGCAGGGAAGGGCTACAAAGCATGAGTAATCCGATACATAGTATTTGAGATAATACGCTGGGAACGCGCCGAGCTCCAATCAGAATTACTCCTCCTCCAATGAAGCACAATCGAGTGTTCTGAGAAATTGATACCGTGTCACCAGCTTCGTGTAGGGCACAGTCACTCCCTCTTCGCAATTGCTCTCGGGTTCCAGAAGGAATCGTATCGGTAACGGTGCCGGAAGCGACTGCAGGCCTTGGAGACGCTGCCTCATATGAACCGTTCTCCTACCGATGGCAAGCAGTTGCTTCGTCGAGACCTCGATACCGGTGAAACCAGAGAGCAACTGAGCCAATGGAGCAAGATCGATCAGAACTCTCGCTTTGGTTGGGAACCGGGAGAACAGCTTGAGAAGCGAAGAACGAATCAGCTTTCCATTATCGTATAGCAACGGCACCATCATCTCATCACACAGGCCGATCGACCGCATGATAGCAAGGAAGTTCTCCTGCATGATGACCCACTCGGCTTTTGCATGGATATCGGTGGTAGGCAGCCATTCGTACAGCAACTCGGGGATGAACGGAGTATCCTCGTGCAATCCAAGCATAAGCGCCTGTCCCCACGCACCTCGAGGATCGTATGGCGCCATCTCTCGACCGGCAATCTGACAATCGATAACGGTGGCGTGCTCTTGTTTTAAGGAACGAAGAAACTGCACCACTCCGCCTCCAAATCGCTTCTGCACGGAACTCTGTTCGACCAGGCTCTCGAGAAATTCCCGTAGATGCGAAGTCTCCCCGAACCGGATAAGCACATCATCGAGAAAACCCCGATCGACGGCATCCATAATGCACCCGAGAAGCATGCCTGTGGAGACTGGATGTAGACCCAAATCGATACACCTCTCGCGCAACTGCATAACGACAGACGGGTCGTAGTTTCCAATATTTGAACCAAGGGCCATCATCTCTTGCGCATTGGGGAGGATGGTATCTTGCCCGCCTGGGCGCATCACGTTTCTTTGACAAGAGAGTAGACAATTTTCGCAAGCGGAACGCTCGAGTGCAAACTTTCTCGTGCACTCTGAAGCACCTATATGGAACAGACGAGGGTCAGTTCTCTTCGTAACATTATCGATCGCCGAAAAACCTCGCCTCTTTGCAAGGTCAAGCAGAATCAGCGGGCCTGCTTGCTGATACTCTTTTACATAGGTACTGGAACTCACTCGCTTCTCGATGCTCACTATCGCCTCAGAGAATAGTCGATCATCGGATGCGCGGAATGCATAGGGTCCTCGAGAAATGACCAGAGCCTTGATATGCTTGCCACCCATGACTGCACCAAAACCGCGCCGCTCCACTGCTCGTCCCTCATGCATGATGGCAGCAAGAGGAAGGCCCTGCTCTCCTGCAGGTCCTATACAAAGCACCGCTTCATCCCCTTCCGGTGATAGTAGCTGCACAGTCTGCGAAGTCCTTTTTTGCAACAGTTTCTCAGAGGGAACGAATCGAACACTCTCGGAATCTATGTGAAGCGTCATCTGGCGCCTTGCAACCCCCAGTATTACCACTGCTTGCCAGCCGCATGCTACAACATACGATGCAACCGATGCGGGCGCAGTTGCAGAACCGACCACATGTGTCGTTGCAGAGAGGCCTGTGATGGTGAGTGTGTTTGAACAGGGGGCTCCCGAGCCTGCGAGCGATCCAAGGGTGAGTATGAGTGGAGCCTGTGATGGATTCACTGGGGACGATGATTCGGTGAACTGAGACCAGAGATGGAGAGCTAAGGATTCTCCACCGGGATAACGTGCGTACGTGGACTCCGATAGTAACCGAACTTCCCATTGTTCGGTAGCGAGGTCGATAACGAGGTACTGTCTTGCTCCTCCCACTTTTTCCATAGCCGTCCTCTTGTACCACCAATCTACAGAGTGCTCACCCTCGTGTCAATCACAGACCCGATTTCACTCGACTGTTGTCCCTTGCAGAACCTACCTACTCCAAGTAGAATGACTCGCAAGAGGTAGCACACGATGTTCAAGAGGAGCGTCCATCGCAGGTTTGCGAATCTGTGCAGAAACATGGAAATTCTGTCGCGTCTTGATCCCCGCATTGGGTCTCTATTGGATGTCATAGAGGATGAGACGGTCATCGTCTACAGTCTCGTGCACCATACTATGCTCCGAAAGCTTACAACGAGAAAGGTTGGAAGGACTCTCCAGTTTATTGATCAGGAATCTGATGTGGACGCTTCAATCATCGTACACTGTTCCGATCCGCTTCGCTTCAGCACAGTGATGGCACATCGCGAATCATTATCACGGTGCATCGCAGATGGCGCTATAACTGTGCAAGGGCCATCTGAGATCGTCATGACCCTCATTCGACTCATAGAGCGAAGCATCTCGATCAACCGGGGATTGCATAGGATCAAGGTGGTGTCACTCCGCCTCCTTTCTCCTCGAGGAGGGCGAACATGAGTCCAGAGAAGATTCCCGATTACACATTTTCCTTCAGCATAGGCACTCCGATAATCACCTCCCATCGAGCGCTTGATCGACTCCCCTCGATTCTCTCATCGCTCGGTATGGACTCTCCCTTATGGGTGATTCCAGAAGACGCTCTGCAGAAACGGACACTCTCCGCACTCGTGAACACTCTGTTCGGCAGGGAGTATCTTGGAAAGCAGTCTCCGGTGGTACAAGTTCCTACCGCTCATACTGGTAGCGAGTACGGTGAAGCGAAGCTAAAAGAGCCTATCTCCACATACAACGGTGTCGTCGTCTGTGGAGATAGTGAAATAGCCCGTGCAGGAAGAGTGTATGCAGAGCGTGGTAAAGTGCCCATGATTCTGATTCCTTTCGGGCAATCCGATACAAGCGAGTATACCGGTGGAGAGGATGGTTCGATCATCCCCTCTCAAGCGGTGGTCGACGGGAGACTCACCCGCCTGGCTACACCGATCGGGACTGCACGGAGCATCTGCTTCGCACTGCTCCAGGTCTGCACTGCTTTACTAGAAACGAGCAATCCTATGATGGTAGGCACGGCGCAGTCTGCATTCTTCTATGCACACCAGGCACTCGAACGTCTGGTCGATTCTGCTAACAACAGAGTATCCTGGGTTGAATGCACGCTATCCAGTGCAGCCGCAGTACATGTAGCCGGTATCTGCGCTCAGAATCGGACGAACCATGCCGTGCTCGACTTTGCCGAAAGACTCGCCATTCCAGGTCTTGCAGACCGGTTCCAGAGTGCCGGAGCACTGCTTCCCTACGTGTGTATGCGCCTGAAAAGGGAGCGAGAGTCTGCATACAACGTGATGCAGGAGGCTATCATGGGGATGGATCCAATCGAATTCACCAAGGCCTGGTTGTCGCTTTCAGATCCCAAAGGAACCGATCGTATCATCCACTATCTGTGTGGAGATATGCACGACCTCCTTACCCACCCTCGTAATGTGAGGGAGCTGCTTCCATTACTCACGCTTTTTCCTGGAAAAGGGGGTGAACAATGAGTGCTTCGGTCGCATATTCATTGTCAAACACCGTAAGAGTCATCTCTGGAGAAGATTCAATACGTAAACTCTCTTCGTTCCTCAGTTCTGTTGGATGTGAGAATCCACTCATCATCCTCAGTAGAGGAGCTGCAGAAACCGGCATTTCTGATGCCATTCTCGCTGGCAAGGGAGTAACCACAGTAACTGCTTCAGATTTGCATAGCGACACGGTCAGAGTCCTCGTGAAGCGCTTTACCGAACAGCACCACGATGGAATCATCGCTGTGGGTGGAGGCTCGACTATCGATCTTGCAAAGGTCTTGAAGCTGGAATTACTCGGTGTGAACACGACCGACACGAGAAACGAAGGAACTGTACAGCTTGATACAGCCCACCCGTGCTACCCTCTTATCGCTATTCCGACCACGATTGGGTCCGGCAGTGCCGCGACACAATTCGCTTATATTTTCTCCAGAACCCTGCAGAGGACATTGTACTTTTCCCACACTGCGCTGTTTCCCGCTGCTGTCTTACTCGATCCGAAACTATCCAAGGCGATATCCCCACTACAAACTGCGATGGGAGTTGCCGCAATTCTCGGCAGGGCCATGGAGTCGATAATAAGCACACTCTCGACCCCCTCAAGTGAAGTATATGCGCTGGAAGCGATCAGGCTCCTTCTGATCCACTCGTTCAGAGTGGTACACACCCCGCATGATCTCGAGGCAAGACTCGGCATTTCCATCGCATCCCATCTTGCGGGGTTGGCTGTGTCCATGACTGGAGGGTCACTTGCACATGCTGGAGCAGTCGCCATGCATACCACTACCAACATTCCCTACGGGCAATGCATGATGGTGCTACTTCCTCATGCACTGCAATACAATTTTTCGGGATCCGAGTCAGCTCTGGCCAAGATTGCGACGACAGTCGGGATTAGCAAGGGCTTTGTGGGAAAACAGGAGGAGGACATTGAGCGAGAGGCCCTCTCCTGCATCGAGTGGACTCAGACGTTCTTTACCGAACTCACCTCGTCATTGACTCCGGTACCCGCGCGACGATTGTATGATATCGCAGGAAAGGAGAGACAGGTGCGGGCGATGCTACCCGAGCACTTGGAACCAATCGCCCGAGTCATCCACAGCAGTAGAGATCTGCTTTCCAGCAGACATCTTCCGGACATGCAAGATATCATCAGCGTTCTCGAAGCTGCCTATTGGGGATACGCGATAGATCGGGATGCAGTTCGGTACAAACATAACGAAAGCAAATGAGGAATATTCATGGAACAAGTCATCACGCTAACCTATAACCAGATAAGCATTCAGATACCAATTGGAACTCGCGTAGAAGAGGTGGTGACAGAGCGCCTCAAGTTAAACCCGGAGAAACCTCGTTATCAGGACAATCCTGTGATTGGGCTCCGCGTGAACAATGAGCTGCTTGCATTCGGTGCGAAATTGATGGTCGATGCCCATATTGAACCGATTCGGATGTTCAGTCATACCGGTAAACGGATCTACCGTCACACGCTGAGCTATCTCTTGGCTTACGCGAGTGAGAAAGTCTTCCCAGATCGCCGTCTCATCGTGGGACATGCTTTGGGAGATGGATTCTATTACACATTCGAAGACATTCATGATCTTGCTCGTGAGGATGTGGAGAAACTTGCTCAAGCCATGCAGGAGATCATAGACTCTGACCTGAAGATCCACCAAGGTACAGTCAGTTACTTGGCTGCACTTGAACATTTCAGGAGCAAGGGGTATCCGGCGACCGAGTTGCTCCTCTCCTATAGGAACGATCCGACGCTTGAACTCTACCGGTGTGGATCATTCATGGATATCACCTACGAACCGCTGCTCCCCTCCACTGGTATGGTGGGGGTATGGGAACTGCGCCCCTACGGTGAACGTGGTATGCTGCTTCGCTACCCACTTTCGAGCGATTTCCTCTCGATTGCCAAATTCAGAGACAACCCACTGCTCTTCTCTGTCTTCAGAGAAAACAAGATCTGGGGAAGTATTCTCAAGGTAAACTGCCTTGGGGAGATGAATGCTATTTGTGGTACACGTGAGATTTTCACGTTCATCCGAATGAACGAGGATCTGCAACATCGACGGATCGCTCAAGTCGCTGATATGGTAAGTGAAAAGAAGAGTGTGAAGGTAGTGTTCATAGCAGGTCCTTCTTCTTCGGGAAAAACCACGTTCGCCATTCGATTGGCCATACAGCTTCGTCTGCTCGGTTACAATCCGATACAGATTTCGCTCGACAACTATTACCGCCCGAAAGATCAGGCACCGCTCGATGCAGATGGGAAACCCGATCTCGAAGTTCTTGAAGCACTAGATCTCGACCTGTTTCGTGCCAATCTGAACGCTCTCTATGCCGGAGAGCTTGTCGACCTACCGAAGTTCGAATTCAAAGACAATGGTCGCCGATATTTCGAGAACAAACCCATCAGCCTATCGGATAATACGGTTTTGGTCATCGAAGGGATTCATGGACTGAATCCGCAGCTTATTCCGGGAATCGACAGGGGCACGACTTTCAAGATCTATATTTCGGCTCTCACGCAGTTGAATCTGGACGACCACAACAGAATTTCAACCACAGACAATCGAATTCTGAGGAGAATCGTACGAGACAACAGAACGCGCAGCACAACAGCTCAGATGACCCTCGAGATGTGGCCTTCGGTTGAACGTGGAGAGACGTTGCATATCTTCCCCTATCAGAATGAGGCCGATGTCATGATAAATTCGGCACTTGAGTATGAACTTCCAGTTTTGAAACCGTATGTCGAACCTTTATTAAAGACGGTCAAACCAGAAGCCTACGACGCCTATCCCACGGCAAGGCGTCTGCTGGGAATCTTGGAACATGTGTATCCTATTCCAGCAGACTTGGTTCCGAGCGATTCACTGCTTCGAGAATTCATTGGTGGAAGTGAATTCCACCAGGAGTGTCATTAAGGCCGAAGGTCAGACGTTGTATATATGCTTGAACTCATCGAATAGTTGCTGAACCTTGAACTGGCATTTTCCACATACCGTTCCAAATCCGGTGATATCTCGTAATTCGTCGAGCGTGGTCGCCTCTTTACTCTTCACCAACTCTTCGATTCGCTGATCGGTGACGTTCTTACATTCGCAGATGACCTTTGCGACTCTGCTTTTGAAAGGGTTCTCCCGACCATTTCGGTCAAGATAGTTGTCGATCGCTGCTCGAAGAGCCTTATCCCCGAGTACTGAACAGTGGAATTTGTGTTGTGGTAGTCCTCCAAGTCTCTCTGTGATCATTGCCGGAGTTAGCTCATAGGCCTCCTCAAGTGTCATGCCAATGGCGATTTCTGACATCATAGAGGTGCTGGCAATGGCACTGGCACATCCATAGGTCTGCCACTTGAGATCGGTGATAACATCGTCTTTCACCGTAATTCCCACTTTCATTTGGTCGCCACAAGCCATGGAACCGACAAGCCCCTCTCCATCTGGATCGAAAGCATCATCCTCCCACACATTCTTTGGATTCATGAAGTGCTCTTTGACCGTGTCCGTATATACCCAAACAGATGCATTGTTACTCATCTCGTTGAAATCTCCCTGAGCCGCTTGATGATTGGCGGCATTTTTTCCAAAACATAGTCGATATCATCCTCGGTGTTGAACCGTCCGAGGCTGAACCTGATGGACCCGTGTGCTAGTTCGACATCTAGCCCACTTGCAAGCAATACGTAGGATGGTTCCAGGGAACCGGTTGCGCACGCACTTCCTGTGGATACAGAGACGCCTTCGAAGTCCAGCATGAGAAGAATGGACTCTCCCTCGGCTCCCCCGAACGAGACGTTCAGAGTCCCGGGCAGACAGTCTATGGGATGACCGTTCACTACCACCTCGGGGATTCTCTCCGAGAGCCCAGTTCTCAACTTCTCTCTCAAGCTCCAGAGGGTTTTTCGCTCCTGTAGCGAGCTCTCCATGACTAACTCGGCTGCCCGACCCATTCCGATGATAGCGGCGTTGTTGTAGGTGCCGGCTCGCTTGCCCTGCTCCTGGTGCCCGCCTTTGATGAATCCATCGAACGGGGCCCCTTTGCGAACGTAAAGCGCTCCGACTCCCTTCGGACCATAGAACTTATGTCCCGATAGGCTCAGATAGTCCACGTTCCATGCATGGACATCGACATCCATCTTTCCAATCGATTGTACGGCATCGGTGTGCACCAATGCACCGACTTCATGCGCTAAAGCTGTGATCTTGGCAATATCCTGTATGGTTCCGGTCTCGTTATTACCCGACATGACCGATACAAGTAGCACATCGGGACCGAGCAGTTTGCGATACGCTTCCATGTCGATCTTTCCGGTCTTGTCTACCGGTGCATAATCGATTCGATACCCTCTCTTTACAAGGTGTCTGCATGTCTCGATGATTGCCGGATGCTCGATAGTGGAGGTGACTATGCGTTTCCGTTTCGCTCCATCGTCTATCATTTCCCGAGCCTGAGCGAATACTGCGTTGTCGGATTCGGAACCACCACTGGTGAAGATCACCTCGGATGGGTCGGCTCCGATCATACGTGCCACAGCACTGCGAGCATGTTCCACAGCTGCAGCCGATTCACGACCCGCGCTGTGCATACTCGAGGCATTTCCGTAGAGTCGATAACTCTCCTGTACTGCATCTATGACCTCAGGGGCCATCTGCGTAGTTGCATTATTGTCTAAATATACTGTTTTCATGTACCTTCTCTCTCTTCAACATACGGGTGCGACACCCGTGGGGTCAAGTCGTCATTTCCAAAGTAAGAGAAGGTGCAGGGTCTTCGTCGTCCGATCGGGAACCTCGATCTCTGCGGAAGAATCGGATATCTCGATGGATGGCAAAGCGAATATGCCGAGATTTAGCCCATTGGACATAGGCACAACTCTCGGGAAGGTATGAGGCGAACATTGCCCTGAAACGGGTTATCCTCTTACATCGGGATGCCTTTTCAAGACGTTGGAAATAGATGGTGCATTGTCGTGTCTTGGGATCGTAGTGCTCACAATGCGAATCGAGATCGTACACGACGGATCGGCCTGAGATGATCTTCTCGTGGCAACATAGACCACAGCGTGTGCAGGTATTCTCCCAAGCCGAAGAGGAGCTTCTCATACGTCGGAACTCCCTTGTCTGAGTTTTTCGAGAACTTCTGCAGTGTGCATATCGACAACTGGATGGACTGTTATCGGTGTGACCGATATGTAGTGCTCACCAAGAATGTGATAGTCAGTCTCCAGTTCCGAATGGATGAGTTCGGGAGGAACTTCTGTCTTCAATAGGAGAGTCATCTCATCTCCTATACCGACTCCGTTTGCATCTACATCTGCATCGCCGAAAGCAAGACCCAGTTTGGTAGAAGAGGCATCGTAGCTAGTCGATCTCGCACTGGAACTACGCTCGACGACATCGAAATAGGCGAGCTGTCCAATCATCCCCACGCGCCATTTTCCGTTTGGCTGCGGAGGAACGTTGATATTCAACAATACGTCTCTGGTGCAGAGCGGTAAAAATTCATGGAGATGCTCTGCGACGAAGGCGGCCGCTTCTACGAAGGGGTAGACGCCAGTCTCTTTATCGGCTCGGGCAGAAACCGCCATCGCTGGAACACCTCGCAGTGCGGCTTCGCTTGCCGCTCCGACTGTTCCTGAATAGAGAATATCTGTACTGGCGTTGTAACCGTGATTGATACCTGAGATGATTACATCGGGAACGATAGGTATAGCCTCTCCGTTCAGTCCATACAAGATGCAATCCGCTGGAGTTCCACTGCAATGATAGTGACGTGCGTCGTACCGTATGAACTTGATCTTCCCTTTCAATGTCATGGCATGCGACTGAGCACTTCGCTGGTCGCTCGGCGCACAGACCCAGACTTCGTGTCCCGCTTCCGCAAGAACGGTCTCAAGAACCGAGATTCCTTCTGACTGGTATCCATCGTCGTTGGTCAACAGAATGTTCATATTTAGTGCGATTCAATCTTCAGGCCATCCACAGGGTTATAGAGACTCCAGGTGGGTCTGAACCCGAAAATATGCTCGTATTCCTCCATCCTCGTGGTATACAGGTCCAGCGATTCGGGAGATAGCAGTACCAGGATGGTTCCACTGGAACCATTTGTTATCATGGTCGCTCCGAGACAGCCGGATATTTCGGTTGCACGTTTGGTGAGCCAATCAATCTCTGGACAGGTTACCTCGAACATGTCCCGCAATCCTGCCTGTACCTTACTGAGTACCTTACCATACAGCACCATATCTTTTTGTGCAAGCAGACGGGCTCCTTCCCGGGCCAGACGACTCTCAGCGAGGACATAGAGACAAATCCGTTTCTCCTCCTCGCTCAGCTCTCCAACCGATTCCTTGAGCTCTTGCTCCGAGACATCACGCACGAGACCATTCGGAAATTCAGTGCGGAGGTGTTCAAACGCCTTCCTGCTCTCTCTTCTTCGGATGGCAAACTCCTCGCGTATCGCATGAGGTGAGATTCTACTCTCCACAATGAGAGGAAGCAACATTTCATTCTCGACGAGCTGTGGTATGCGTTCAAAGGTGAGGTGATGAACATCGTAGAGCAACAGTGAGTTCTTTCTCACATGCATCATGGCAAGGAAAATGATGAGTCGACACTCCTCTCCCGTGAATGACGAGAGAGCAGAATAGGCTATTGCAGGACAATCATCTAGGTTAAGGGTATCGTGATAGAGCTCTCGTAGAGCGATAGTCGCGCCAAGGGCGATTGCCGAGTTTACCATAGTGCCATCCCTACTCAGAAGATTTCCTGAGAAGGTTATGTTGAAGCCTCCGGAAGGGAAGCCTCTTCCTTGTAAAACAGAGACCACGCCTTTAATGATATTTGCCCAGCGATCCTCTCTACGGTATTTCACATTCTGGAGGTTGAATCGCTTGCGGTCCTTCATGGGAGCGAGAAATAATCGCACGCTCTGGTCACTTCTCGGTGAAATGGCGATAGTAAGAGCAGACGAGGCGGCTCCACACAGAGTAAAACCCTTGCAGTAGTCGGCGAACTCCCCTAAGAATGTCACAATTCCGGGAACCGTCACTACTGATCTGGGCTTGTCCTCATGTTCAAGTTCATGGAGTTCCGCAATCTGTTTCATATGGTCCTTTATGCATCAATCTTAGGCGAAGACCACCGAGAATGCAATAAAAAACCGCTCCTCCGTGAGAAGCGGTTGGTTTCAACACCGTGTAAATTAATTGTTGGCAAGGCCGTATTTCTTCTTGAACCGCTCAACACGTCCAGTGGTGTCGACCAATTTCTGTGTGCCGGTGAAGAATGGGTGACATGCACTACAAATTTCAATATCGAGGTTCTTGACGGTGGATTTCGTCTCGAACACATTCCCGCAAGCGCAGGTTACCTTGGTTAATTCATACTTGGGATGGATTCCCTGTTTCATCTCTCTTCCTCCAATCTCTATACTGCTACCCTCTGCTACGGTCTGTGCCTTGACAGAAGGACGACTTCATAATCACGTCTCCGACTAGATTACACCCCAGTGTTCATAGAACGGAGAAACGCCTCATTATTCTTTGTTTTCTTCATTTTGTCAATGAGCAGTTCAGTCATCTCGATATCTTCGAGTGGGTTGATGGCATTTCGCAATGCCCAGATCTTAGCGGTCTCTTCCTCGGTGAGCAGCAAATCCTCTCGTCTCGTACCCGATTTCTTCACATTGATTGCAGGCCAGAGTCGTCGTTCTGCCATTCTTCTATCGAGGACGATTTCATTGTTACCGGTTCCCTTGAACTCTTCGAAGATGACTTCATCCATTCGGGATCCAGTCTCAATGAGCGCAGAAGCGATGATTGTCAGGCTTCCACCATGCTCGATATTTCTCGCAGCTCCAAGGAAACGCTTTGGTTTGTGCAATGCGTTCGAGTCCACTCCACCAGACAGGATTTTTCCCGATGCAGGAACAGTCTGATTGTATGCGCGGGCTAATCGAGTGATGTTGTCGAGAAGTATGACTACATCGCGCTTGTGTTCAACAAGGCGCTTCGCCTTTTCGATCACCATCTCGGCAACAGAGACGTGCCTTGTCGCCTGCTCGTCGAATGTCGATGCGATCACTTCTCCCTTGACCGTTCTTCGCATATCGGTGACCTCTTCCGGTCTCTCGTCAATGAGAAGCACCATGAGATAGACCTCGGGATGATTCTCTGTTATGGCATTTGCTATCTTCTGCATGAGAATGGTCTTACCTGCACGAGGAGGTGCTACGATGAGACTTCGCTGACCTTTTCCGATTGGACAGAACAGGTTTATGATTCGCGTAGATATATCGGAATCGACTGTCTCCAAGTTCAATCGAGAATCGGGATAGAGCGGAGTAAGCGAGTCGAACCCTGCTCGGGCTCGAGCAGCCTCTGGTGCTTCATGATTGATCGTCTGCACCTTAATCATGGCAAAGTATCGCTCTGCATCTCGCGGTGGTCGAATTTGACCCTCCACGGTATCTCCAGTCTTGAGACTGAGCATCTTTATCTGTGAGATCGATACGTAGATGTCTTCCGGTCCACTGAGATAGTTGTTCTGCGGAGATCGGAGAAAACCATACCCATCGGGAAGGACTTCCAAAGCACCGTAAGCCATGATGACGCCACCTTTCGCAGCGTGCAACTTGAGAATCTCGACAATGAGTTCCTGTCTCTTCAGATCCATGATGACCGGTTGGGTGATCCCAAAGTCTGCAGCCTTCTGTCTGAGTGAAGGCAATGTCATCATGGAAAGATCATTTACCACAATACGGGGAACGTTCGGATCCTCTACGTAAATTTCCACGGGGATATCCTCGACTTGCGAGTTTGAACGATTATTCTGTCTATTGTGATTGTTTTTCTGGTAATTTGATTTCTGTCGATTGTTCTGTTTGTTGTTCTGGTGATTTCTTGACTGTTGTCTATTGTACTGTTGGTTGCCATGGTTTCTGTTCTGGGTCTGAGGAGACGATTGTTGTGATTGAGCAGGTTGCTCACTACCCCTTTCTACACTCTTCTCCTGTACACTAGGTGCTGGAGTCGACTCGACTTGCTTCTTCCTTGGTGGTCGGCCTCGCTTCTTCGGAGTTGGCTTTCCTTCGCCTTCTGCAGGTTGACTGGAAGCCGGCTCAGCATTCGGAGACCCCTCAGAGGAATCTACTTGCGATACTTTCACCACAACAGGAGACGCGGAGTCACCGTTCTTCCGCCGAACTACGCGCTTTGAGGGCTTCTGTGTTTCCGAGTTTTCCGCGTTACCCTTTTCGGGAATCGCGAACAATTCGGGACCTTTTTCATATTCTGATGTCATTGATAATCTCCAAAGAATCTAATCCACATGGATGCGAACTTGTTGTCTTTTACACTATTGCATGCTTGCTGTATGATTTCGCAGGAACTCTTTTCTTTAATTATTTGGATGGTAAAAGGCAATCCCGCTGGATACTTTAAATATATTGCCAGGTTGCAATGATGTCAAGCAAGTCATCCCCGTTTATATAAAAGTAACCAAGTAATACAGCTGCCACTGCAGCCCTTCTCCGAACGGAACTACGTCCATAGGAGCTGAATCGAAGTGCCAAGGAGACGGGAGGACGATCTTTTCCGGAGAATCCGAACCACACGGTTCCTACCGGTTTTTCGGGCGTCCCTCCATCGGGTCCAGCAATGCCAGAGACTGCAATCGCTAAATCGGCTCCAGAAATATCCATGGTTGCCCGAGCCATGCTCGTAACCACCTCTTCCGAGACAGCACCATATGCTTCGATCTCGTTTGCTGGGATACCCAATAGCCGCTCCTTAGCGCTGTTAGCATAGGAGACGATCGAACCCCAGAACCATGCTGAGCTACCCGGTCGGTCGGTCATCAACTTGCCGACTAACCCTCCCGTACAGGATTCGGCACAAGCAAGAGTCATGGCATGTTCCTGCAGGAAGTCGCTGAGCAGATCCACCACGGAGATATCGCCTCTGTGCACCAGACCCTTTCCTATATGCTCTTGCACCGCTGAACCCATTTTCTGGCGAGATAGATCCGACCCTCCACTCAGGTAGAGACTGATTCGATACTCTTGTGCACGGGTTCCCCAGAGAATCTGCTTTTGAGCATGTTCGTAACAGATATCTTCCAGTTTGGACTCAGGTGTCAGAAAGCAGGTATATTCGTCGCGTCCCACGAGTGTCTTGCCCACAGCTTCAGCCAGTTCCGGTAGAACTCTGCCAAAGAACATCTCATGCATCTCGACCGGAGGTCCCGGCATGGCATAGCAGGTCACGGTTCGACCATCCGATGGCTCAGGAGCCGGGAATGTCCCGGTAAATCCGGGAGCCGTCCCTTTCGGATTCGGTACTACTCGAAACCCTTCAGGAACGTATACTTGTCGCTTGTTTGCACCTTCGATTCGGTCGCCGATTCGCTCGTGGAGAACCTTGTAAGCTTCAATGTCTAGAACGAGCGGAACACCGGCAAGGTCTGCGACGACTTGTCGTGTCATGTCATCGCTAGTCGGCCCCAATCCCCCAGTTAGGATAATGAGATCGACTTCCTGGGCACACTGGTGAAGCAGTGGGGAGAGCGAACCATCATCTGGAACAATCACGATCTTGCGAACTTGATATCCAAGATTCGTCAATTCACGGGCCATGATCGTTCCATGCTTATCTGCTATGATGCCACGGGTAATTTCAGTTCCAATGATACAAAGAGCGACCGTCGCGTGAGCTTGATCCATATCAGCGTTCCTTTCTCCACCGAACTATTCGGAGAACTGCTCCGAGGAGGAGTAGCCCAACCGAAGCGAAGACCGCTGCCTGCGCAAGATAATCGACATAACGAGTATAGATAGTATAATCGTCATCGGTGTAGACAGGGACATCGTAGATATGCCACCCACGGGTGAACGGCTCCATGGGATCGACGACTTTTCCTGTGGGAAGAATCACTGCCGTGATTCCCGAGTTTGTACCACGGACCGTCGATCTTCTGTTCTCGATCGACCTGAAAACTGCAAGTGCCAAGTGCTGCATCTCTGCCGATACTGCACCAGACCAGCTATCATTGGTCATATTCACAATCACGTCTGCTCCACTTCGAACGAATCCCGCTGAGAGATACCCAAAGACATCCTCGAAACAGATCGGTGTGGAGAAACGAACCCCTTCATCTGTCTCGAAGACAACTGGGACATACCCTTTTTCCCACCAGTTATAGTCATTGGCAAGAAGCAGATTGTAGAGCCAGGGCAACTCTTTCTCATAGGGAAAGTGTTCGGTGAACGGAACGAGATGTTGCTTGCGATACGTCTCTCTGATCTCTCCACCTTCAAACATGATGACGGTATTGTAATCTTTCCTATTCCACGATCTATCGGGCAGAAGGGGGGGGAGATTCTCGTCGTCCAACACGCCTTCCGGGTTCCCGGTGAGAAGTGGAACCGGCAGCGATTTGCCGAATGCAACGAACTCGTCAACCAGTTCGGCGGTCGCTTCATCTGTCTTGTAAGTCGTATGCCAGTAGACCGATGGGACGAACGCGGTCTCTGACCAGATAATCATATCGGGATTACCCTGAAGGGCTTGGAGACTCATGGTCCGAAGATTGTTGAAGTTTCGTTTGTATGTTTCGAATCCACCCTTCCAGGAATCAGCATTATGCTGGACGGTGGCTACACGCCAGTACTGATCCGGCTCTTCCCGATTCCAGGTGTTCATAGTCACGAATCCATAAACGAAGATAAACACCATGGCGACACCATAGCAAATCACGGTGATCCTATAGTCTCGAACAAACTGCGTGAACGCCATGCGAGGACCGGACCACTGGTCTCCGACATAGCGACCAAGTAGAGCCTGGGGGAGAATCATGATGAACGTAATTCCCCATATTCCTGAAAAATCTGCAATCTGTATGAAAGGGAGGAATTCGTAGACAGCTGAACTGATGGTTCCATAGGGGTATCCTGCGAACCAGGACTGGCTCAGATAGGAATAGGCTACCCAGATGATTGCCTGCACCAGAAAACCGAATCGCTTGAACCAACGATCAGCTGCCTTCAACGCTGGAAACAGCAATACCATCTCTCCACCCTTGATTATGGGGACCAGCAAGATTGCAAGTGGATGGAAAGTGGTAAGCCAGTAATTGAATAGTGTATAGAAGGTGAAGCCGAATAGAAACCCATAGAATGGGATTGCTTTCCAGCTGGTGTGGCGGATAACCGCAAAAAGAGGGATCAAAGCGAAAAAGGCTATCGCACCGAATCCCTTATTCGACAGAAATCCTGGAAACGCAAAAGAAAAAATCAGCGCAGTTACAAGGAGAACCAGGATTTCCAACCCGTATGTTACAAAGCCTCTCTTCTTAGGTAATTCCACAGCTTCCCGTATTACTTATCGTCGTTCTGGCGAAGCTTCCAGACATAATCCTTCAACTCCTTGCCAGGTCTGAATATTGCCACACCGTGAGTATCAACAGCAACGAGCTCTCCAGTCTTTGGATTTCTCGCACGCTCTCTACCCTTTCGTGTTCTGACTTCAAATGTGCCGAACCCTCGAAGTTCGATCACCCGGTCTTCTTCCAGACCACGTTTGACCTCTTCGAAGAACTCGTCAATCACACTGTGGACATCGGGACGATTCAATCCAAGCTTCTCCTGGATATTCTCGATGATCTCAGCCTTTGTTAATTTATTATTAGCCATGGACCTACTCCTTATTGAAAAAATCTCTGCACAGTGTGCTATTCGGCTTTATTCAGCGCATTGAACTGCTGTGCAAGTCTGGATTTCTTCCTAGAAACAGTGTTTGAGTGAAAGACTCCTCTGCTTCCTGCATTGTCGATGAGCTTGATTGCAAGATCGAACTTCTCTTTCGCGAGGTCCTTGTCCTGAGCTTGTGTTGCAAGCTGAAACTTCTTTATGGCAGTGCGCACTGCACTTTTCGCCTCTCTGTTTCTCATTCTTCTCTTTTCATTCTGGCGCTCTCTTTTGGCAGCCGAGCTAGTGTTGAACACGTAATACCTCCAAAGGTTTGTCAATTATATAAGTTCAAGGGAATTATTTGTATCTCTGAACCAACGGATACACAAAATACCATACTCCGTAATATCGGTCAATACAATAGTTTGTATCAGTTTGAGAGAAATTCGTCTAGATAGCCACGGTCCACTTCCCATCGAGAGTTGTTTTCATTATAAGAAACTGCGGTGAATGGAATGGTGAGATGCCTACCCTCTGACCCAATCAGTGAAATCTTACGAGAGAGAATGTTCACTTCCGAAATCTTCATGAGTTCATGTTGAATCTTCAGTCTACTCCCCTCCTGCGGCAGATGCCGTTTTTCTTCAAGATAGAAGTCGTATTCGTACGAGAGGCAACACAGTAATCGCCCACAGGGACCCGATATTTTCGTGGAGTTCAGAGAGAGGTTCTGCTCCTTAGCCATCTTGATGGATACCGGATTGAGTTTGTCCGTGATGGCATGACAACAGAAATCTCTACCACAGACAGCCAGCCCCCCGAGTACTCGAGATTCATCTCTCACCCCAATCTGACGCAACTCGATACGAATCCGGAAGACTGAGACGAGATCCTTCACCAGATCTCTGAAATCCACACGATTTGCTGCAGTGAAGAAGAAGATCACTTTCGGCTCACCGAAAAGATAGTGTGCCGAGACCAACTTCATATCTAATCCGTGCGCAAGTACTTTCTCTCTGCAGAGCACGAGCGCCTCGTCCTCCATTGCACTGAGCTCTAGGAATCTGGCATGATCCTCCTGTGTGGCGATTCGGTCTATCCAATCGATTTCACCAGTTAGCTTGACCGGCTTCTCGTTTCGGTACTGGTGTTTCGCCGGATTGCAGCCGGTGCATCCTGAACAGGGTTCCCGCTCCTCTTTTTCGTACACTATTCCAGAGGCCAGATAGGGAGGGTCCGCCTCTCCGAGCTCTTCTCCAGGCTCTCCCACTGCGAGAAGTTCCCCCTCTCCCTCTCTCTCTTCCAAGGGCTCCCCGTGGAGACAGGCTCCCTGAAACTCGGTGGAACCGGGCTCATACTGCCCCATATCCATGGCAGATCCGACGACCATTCCGTAGTCGAGACCATACCGGGAAGGAGCAATGACATGAGCACCGCGCTCAATCTGATCATCCGATGCACAAACGGTCAACTCGTTTGAGGAGGGATTCTTTATCAGATACACATATCCATATTCGGGCCGCTGGGAATTCCTCTTCTGCTGAGGCTCTCCATGCTGGTCACCATGATGTTTTCTATCTTTTCTCATGAATTTCCTTATTTGCTTTTACTGGAAAACATTATACCCAGAAAGCCTATCCTAAGCTACCATGTGAGGGCAAAATTGTCAAATATAAATCCACCTTGACGGGTACATATCTTCGTGCTATCTTCTTGTATAGTCTCCAAGAGACATATTTCTTATCAACGTCAGGAAAAACCATGAAATTATTTGATACTCACGCCCATATCGGCCTGATACATGAAGACCAGATGGAGCAGTTGCTCATCATACAACTCGCGAAACGAAAATCCGTTTCTCATATCGTCAGCATATGTAATAGCCTGCACGACTTCGAACAGGTATACGAAAATCTTCGGACTGCAACCGGAGTATATCATGCTGTGGGGGTCTCTCCATCTGAGGTAACCAACCCGGGCATGCATTGGGAGCAGAAGATTCAATCATTCGCTAAACTCGAGCGCGTGGTCGCCATTGGTGAGATTGGACTGGATTACTATAGAAATTTTGGAGACAAGAACTCTCAGGTTGAACTATTCATAAGACAGCTCGATATTGCCAGAAGCCTGAACATGCCTGTCATCATCCACAACAGAGAGGCTGGTCGGGACATCCTCGATATTCTCAAGACCCGTATCGGTGAGAAGGGGGGAATCTTCCACTGTTACAGTGAAGACTGGTTCTATGCCATGGAAGCATTAGACCTGCCAATGTACTTCTCTTTTGCTGGAAACATAACATACAAGAATGTACGTCATCTTCATGAGACGATTGCGAATCTTCCTCTAGACCGTATTCTCATAGAGTCGGAGAGTCCGTTTATGGTTCCCTCGGCATACAAGGGAAAGAGAAACAAGCCTGCATATCTTATTGAGACAGCAAAGGCAGTCGCAGACATCAAACAAATTCCACTTGAAGAGGTGGCACAGGCTCTCTACGAGAACAGTCTTCGTGCTTTCCACCTCACGGAGCCTGCATAGAAAACCATGGAAATGACAACATCCTCCAATGCTCTTTTTCATCCCGTCGATATCGGTAGTGTCCACATCGACGGGAATCTGTTTCTGGCACCTCTAGCAGGATATACAGATAGAGCCTACCGCTCGATTTGCATAGACCATGGAGCATCGTTCACCTTCAGTGAGATGGTGAGCGCCGAGGGCCTTGCGCGTGAGAGCGAGCAGACGGTTCACCTTACCAGCCGAGCTTCGAATGAAACTCTGCTCGCCATTCAGCTGTTCATGGGAGAGGCCTCGGTGGCAGAAAGAAGTCTCAATCGGCTCAAGACTACCAATCCCACCATAGTTGACATCAATTGCGGCTGCCCTGTACCGAAGGTCGTGAAAACTGGCGCAGGTTCTGCTTTGCTCCGGGATCCAGGAAAGATCGAAGAGATTGTCCGAACAGTGAAGAATGGAATCGATGTTCCGGTCTCCATCAAGATACGGCTGGGATGGGATTCCCATTCCATCAACTATCGAGAGACTGCAGATGCAGCGCTTGCCGGGGGTGCAGACATGATCACCATGCATGCACGTACTCGTGCCATGGGATATTCTGGATCAGCCGACTGGGAGGCTTTGCGTGATCTGAAGCAGTTCATCGTAGCAACATCTCCCTCCGTGGTTGTATTCGGTTCGGGAGACCTGTTCTCTCCAGAAGCTGCAAAGCGCATGCTTGAAGAGACTGGTATCGATGGAGTCATGTTCGCCAGAGGTGCACTGGGAAATCCATTCATCTTCTCGGATACGCGCACACTTCTGCTTACAGGAGAGG
>Ga0334896_1000792_pt1 | contig 32458 bp, 46 predicted proteins | sample GraSluR3_MG_8_FD_207734 | JGI IMG/M metagenome (GOLD analysis project Ga0334896, IMG submission 207734) | Sludge microbial communities from methane-producing bioreactor in Wageningen University, Netherlands - Granular Sludge_27_06-R3 | ecosystem: Engineered > Bioreactor > Anaerobic >... | reverse complement strand
GCGAGTTCTATAATAGCGAGTTCTATAATAGCAAGTTCTATAATAGCAAGTTCTATAATAGCAAGTTCTATAATAGCGAGTTCTATAATAGCGAGTTCTATAATAGCGAGTTCTATAATAGCAAGTTCAAGTATAGCGAGTTCAAGGATAGCGAGTTCAAGGATAGCGAGTTCTATAATAGCGAGTTCAAGGATAGCAAGTTCTATAATAGCGAGTTCAAGGATAGCAAGTTCAAGGATAGCGAGTTCTATAATAGCGAGTTCTATAATAGCGAGTTCTATAATAGTAATACTTTTGACACGACGTGGAATGGATGTAAAGGTATTGAAAGCAACATTGATGTTCTAAAAAAATATTTTAAATTTTCGGATAAAGGGTTAATATGTTACAAAGGGATAATAAACACCATATATAATATACCTGATTATTGGATAATACAAGAGGGGGCAGAAATAACAGAAGTTTGTAATATGAATATTGATGTAGAATGTGGTTCGGGTGTAAATGTTGCAACTAAAGAATGGATTAAAAAATACTTTCCAAATTCTGTAATTTGGGAATGTTTAATTGAGTGGGAATGGTTAGTGGGAATATGTGTTCCACGAAATACTGACGGAAAAATTAGATGTGAAAAATTAAGATTGATAAAAAGGATTTTATAATGTTAATCAGAAAGGAGGTAATTATTTTATGTTTTGTGTTTTAAATTTTATGTTTATGCAGGGCGGATAATTTTCAATCCGCTCTGCTTTTTAGGAGGTTGAAAAATGAATATAAAAAGTTATGTGTTCAAGGAGTGATTTGAAATGAAAACACATATAAAAAATAGTTTGCCTAAAAAGTATTGGTCAAAATTATTAAAAAAGGAGAGTGTTTAAAGTGAAAGTTGATAAAATTTTTTTAGAAAATTGTGAACAAAAATTAAATAGATTAAAATCACTTGATTATTTAGAAAATCAAATTCAAAAAGAACAAGGCGGGATAACTAAAGATTCACTTGATATGTCAAGAAATTCTGTTACCGTTCGAATTCATATCGGCAAAAACACCGAATATAATTTAAATTTTGATGGTTTTACTACAGAAGACACCGATTTTCTTAAAGAATCTTTTAAGAAACATAAACAACATTTACAAGATTTCTTCGACGCAGTTCGAAGAGATATCAATAATAAAATTCAGGAAATTTTAGAAATTTAATGAGTAGGAAAATAAAGAAATTTTAGAAAAACAATTATAAAAGGAGTGAGTTGAATGGGAAATTGGGGAATATCTAAAAATGCAAGCAATAAAGAAAAATTAAAATCAAAAATGGCTGATTATTTACATGGACTAAATTCTTGTTGTATTATTGATTATAGTCAATATTCTGAAGCCTTTGATTTTTCTATGACTTTATTAGACGAAATGTATGAATTAGGTAAAAAAGAATTTAAAAAGGAGTGAGTTAGATGTCAAAAATAAATTTTAAGGAGTGATGTAAAATGAAATTAAAAACAACAAAAGAAGATGTGCAAAAAGCATATCATAGAGGTTTTAAAAATGCGCTGAAAATGAAAAACAAATGGATTGCTAAAAAGTTTTACCGTGTTGGCTATCAAAACGGTATGAAAACAACAATCTGGCAGTTAAAAAACGGCTATCAGATTAATGGCTGGGGGCTTGATAAGAAATGATTGAAAAGAATATTTAACGAGCAGAAACAATTAAAATTATTTTAAAAAGGAATTTATTAATATGGATAATCTGTATTTTGAAAAAGCAGTTTTAGGAGCAATATTTTTAGAACCTGAAAAGATAAAACAAGTATCTGAAATATTACCTGACGAACAATACTTTATGAATGCTTTCAATAGAGAAATCTATAAAGTATTTATAAAATTTCATAATGAAAATAAAAAATTTGATATTAATATATTTCTAAATTATATTGATAATTATAAACTGCTTGAAAAATGCGGTGATACGGTTTATATTTCTTCTCTTTCAGATAACGCAACCTCCACGGTAGGAGTTGAGCATTATGCAACGCAGGTAAGAGAAACTTGGCTACACAGAAAAATACAGTTGTTACAAGTGCATAAAAGAAAAGAACTATTAGAAAACCCGTTTGAAACAAAAGATATAATTCTAAAATACATTGAACTTGAAACAAGATTATTAGAAGAAAATTATATCGGTCAAAAGCACATAAAAAATATGAACAATATTGTTGAACACGATTTAGAGGCACCGACTATACCTAAAAAATTCATTAAAACAGGCTATAAACATTTTGATTATTTGAATTTTGAACCTGACGAAATTATTGTTATTGCTGCACGACCCAGCGTAGGCAAAACTTCTTTTATGGTTAATCTTGCTTATCAAATTTATAAAAATAATATTGAAGATAATGTTAAAGTTATTTATTTTCCTATTGAAAGCGTATGGAAAAAAGTTGCTGAAAAAATAGGTAGTGTTATTACAGGTGAACCAGTTAGCAATTTTAGAAATAAAAAATCTATTGTTCGATTTTCTCATATATTAGATAATTATAATCCTAATAATTTTATGCTCGTAGATAAGTGCCAAGATTTACGGGAGCAAATAAATTTTGTTACAAGAGAACGAACACGATACCCTAATTCTAAAATTGTTGTTTTTTCAGATTATTGGCAGATTTGTAAATTTGATAGTAAAAAAAATTCAAGAGAGCAACAATTAGGGGAAATGGCAGAGGCACTTATTAAAGCAAAAACCGATTTAGAATTGACTTGGTTTGTAGGTAGTCAAGTTAATAAATTATGTGAAAGCGGTAAACCTCCTTATATACCACGTATGAGCCACGCAAGAGAAAGTGAATCTATTGCTAATGCTTCTGACAAGTTCATAAGTTTATATTCGCCTAATTATTATAATCACTATTACAAGGATAATCAATATCAAAAAGAAAGCCCTAATTGGTTGTTATATGCTTCTTGCGAAAAAAATAGAAATCACAGTATTTTTGATTGTGAATTTATGTTTGAAAAAGCAATTGCAAAGTTTACGCCTATTACAAATGAATATGAAGAACCTATTGAAGAAGATGACACGCCGTTTTAAATTATTATAAAGGAGTTGTTAATGTTAAAAACATTTGAAGCATTTGCCGGAGTCGGCAGTCAAGTAATGGCTTTAAGAAATTTAGGTATTAAATATAAAACCGTTGGGATATCCGAAATAGATAAATTCGCTACACAGAGTTATGAACTTATCCACGGCAAAACTAAAAATTATGGAGATATATTAAAAATAAATTGGCAAGATGTAGATGATATTGATTTATTTACTTATTTAACAAAATTTGAACTTGAAAACAAAACTTTTCAGAAATATGAATCTACAGGTAAAAGAGCAGAGTTCAGGTCGGCTGTTGTAAAAGCGGTTAGGGACAATAAAAATATTATCTTAAAAGGCAAATCCGGAACTGGTAAAAGTCATCTTGCAATTGCTATAATAATAAACGGTATTGAAAAAAATATTATAGCAGGCAAATTCACTTGGCATAATCTTAAAGTCAAGTTCAGCGAGTTTTTTTCGGAAGAAAATATTCAAGATATGTTTTGGAAATATAAAATAATACTTATAGATGAATATATGATTGAAAAAATGTCAACAACTTTGTATAACAACTTTCTTCAATTTCTTGAATTTTGCTTGAATAACAAAAAGCAGTTAATAATAACAACGAATAATTTTGAAATAAATGATTTAAAAGAAGATGACAGATTATATAGACGAATGAATGCTTGCATTGATATAATTATTGATACAAATAATATACCTGTATATGAAAAAAAATTAAATATTGAGGTGGTTAAATTATGAAAAATGAAACAAAAGAATTACAAAAGCAAAATAAAATATTAAAATCAGCTTTCCCAGCTGTGGGAATTCTAAGCAAAGCAAACGATAGATTAAAGTTTGAAGAAAAATTATTAAAAATTGAAAAATTAAAAAAATATATTATAGACCTTAATTCAAAAAGAAATAATACTACTTCAAGAAAATTAAAAAATGAAATTATTTTAAAAGAATTACGTTCTTTAAATAAATCATTTAATGTTGGCAAATTGCATTGCCTTGATTATAATTCAAAGAATATTGGATACTCTACTGCAGATAATTCTTATACATTTGATATTTCAACTCAAGAAATAAGAAATCAAATTCTTTCTTCAATTGAAGACAAGATTGAAGCATATAGAGAGGAAATAAATAAATTAACCCTCGAAATAAATAAATATCAAGAAGATTTAAAAGAGGTATTAGACGAATAAGTAGAATAAAAATTAGATTAAGGTAAGGTTGCAGGTGTAAGTGATTTAATTGTTTTTACTGAAAAAAAAATATTGTTTATTGAATTAAAGCGGATTAAGAACAGCAAAACAAGCGAAAATCAAAAGCAATTCTTGAACACTGTTAATAGTTATGATTATGCAGTTGGTAGAGTTTGCAAAGGTTGGATTGAGGCAAAAGAATTTGTTGAAGAATTTATTTAAAAATAAACAATTAGGAGGCAAAATACTGTGCAAAGACGAAAAATGATTGATGAAGCATTGAAATTAGCGGAAGAAATAAAAGACTATGATTTAGAAGATTTATTGAATAATTTTTTGAACGAAATCGAACAAAAAATCGGCGATGCTGATGATGACTTGAAGAGTGCTACTTTAGAAGAACTTTTAAGAAAATTATATTAAGGAGATGATGTAAATGAAAAAAATTTTAGAAAAACTTATGTGGGAAGAACTAAAAGAAGAAGGTATAACAAAAGAAGATTTGGAAATGGTAGATTTAGATATTGAATATAGCCCGGTAATCCCTATGAGAGGTGGCGAACCGATGGAAGCAATAAAATTAGAAGATAATAAATATAGAGTTCCTGATTGCGAATTTTTGGGATTAAATTTAAGCGTTGAACAAATAAAAATAATGAGATACAGGTATTTAATTAATAGGAGGTAGGTTATGAGTTTATATTATCAAGATGAAACTATAAAATTATATAACGGGGATTGTTTATCTGTATTAAAAACTTTACCTGAAATCAGACCGAACAACAATATGGAATTAAAAAAGGTGGGACTGGCGTAGGCGGACATTCATTGCCCAAAAGAGAACTAAAAGAAATTGGTTATACAGACTGTGGTTGCAACGCTGGATTTTCAGGTGGTATAGTTTTAGACCCTTTTTCAGGTGCTGGAACAACAGGATTAGTAGCAATAAAACAAAATAAAAAATTTATAGGAATAGAATTAAATCCTGAATACTGTGATTTAATTGTTAAGCGTATTAAAGAACATAAGAAACATTTAAAAATATTTTAAAAAGGAGTTATAATGTTAAAAATATTTGAAGCATTTGCAGGCGTAGGAAGTCAAGCAATGGCTTTAAGAAATTTAGGTATTGAATATAAAACCGTTGGGATATCCGAAATAGATAAATTCGCTACACAGAGTTATGAACTTATCCACGGCAAAACTAAAAATTATGGAGATATATTAAAAATAAATTGGCAAGATGTAGATGATATTGATTTATTTACTTATTCATTTCCTTGTCAGGATTTATCATTAGCAGGTAAAAGAAAAGGATTAGAAAAAGGCAGTAATACAAGGTCAAGTTTATTGTGGGAGTGCGAAAAAGCAATTGAAATAAAAAAACCTAAATATTTATTATTAGAAAATGTTAGAGGTTTAGCAACAAAACAAATGATGCCGCATTTTATTAAGTGGTTAAATATTTTAAAAAGTTACGGTTATAAAAATTATGTTCAGGTGTTAAATGCAAAAAATTATGGCATTCCTCAAAATAGAGATAGAGTTTTTGTAGTATCAATTAGAAATGATATTGAAGAAAATAGAGAAGTTATATATCAAGACTTATTTGTTAAATATACTTTTAAATTTGCAGAGCCTTTTGATAATAAAAAAAGATTAAAAGATATTGTTGAAGATAGTATTTTAGATAAATATTATTTAAGCGATAAAAGTATTAAAGGATTTAATAAACGTAAAGAAAGAAATGACGAAAAGGCACCCGGTTTTGGTTGGCAAATTAAAATAAATTTAGATAAAGAAATTGCAAGAACAATAACGGTAAAAGAAGGTTCGAGAAATAACAGAACTTTTATTTTAGAAAATAATTTAAAAATATTATATTCAGACTCAAAAAACAGTCAAGGGAATAGAGTTTATTCTTTAGAAGGAATTGCTTGTAATCAAACTGCCGGACCAAGAGGTGTAACAACTGGATTATATGAAATTAATAACAAAATCAGAAAATTAACTCCGCTTGAAGTTTGGCGGTTAATGGCTTTTGATGATGATGATTATGATAAGGTTAAACCTTACATATCCGATACACAGTTATATAAGCAAGCAGGGAACTCAATATGTGTAAATGTTCTTGAATTTATATTTTATGAATTGTTTAAGAATGATTATAAAATTAAAAGAAATCCTTACAAATATTACTATGGAGGTGAGTTAAATGAATGAAATTATAATAAAATATGGATTTTATATATCAATATTATTAAATGGCATACTAATCTTAATAACAATAAATTTATCAAAAAATTATAACAAACTGTATTTAAAATTTTCTGATACTTTGAGTTTGAAAAATCTTTATAAACAAAAGTTGGATATAGCTTCTAAAAATATTGAAAATTTTAAAAAAAGAATTGAATATTTATTAAACTGCTTTTAAATAGAAAAATTAAAAAAAGGAGATGATTTAAATGAAAATAAATAATGCAATTGAAGAAGTTGTTAAATTTATAAATAACTGCACTTGTCAGTATAAACCAAAAGAATTGAATACTTTTAAAAAAGAATTGATTGAACTTCAACAAGAAATGTATGAACTTTCTGACGAAATTTTTGAATTGAAACAAAAAATTGGTTATCATAAAGCAAATGTAGTTACAGAGGCAACAAAATGCGTAGCAGGGTGCAAAGTTTATACTGGCGGTGAAATAAGGCATCATAAACATTGTCCTTACTATCCAGAATCATTAAGTAAGATGTATGATGATTTGAAAGCAGAAAATGATGAGTTGAAAGACGAAAGACTTAAATTTGAACATAAACTACATTTTAATAAAAGAACTCTGAAATGGGAATAAAACTATCACAAACATAATTAAAGGAGGGGCATCTCTACCCCTCCGATTTTTATTCCTCTAATTCTTTTTCAATGATAGTTGCAGGCGGGATTAGTGCCTCTGGAGTTTCTGGTAGGTAATGCTCAAACATTTCATCGGTTGTTATCTCTAACGCTTCTTTATATTTGCTTGGTATGAGTTCATAAGGTATGCCCGAAGGATGTAAACGGGTAATTTTTAGCAAACGCTCATACCAATTCTCGTAAAGGTCGTGTTTACCATTCCACCAGCGGCTTAAATGTCCGCTGTCGTAGAAGCCAAGCAATTCACTCAACAATTCCCTGTTTAACCCAATGCTTATAATTCGCCTTTTCACAATTTTTTTAAGTGATAATCCTACTGCATCATTTTCTTTGAAGAAATCTAAAAATCTCTGAATAACAATACCACTTAATTGTTTTGTATTGCTTGCTTTTATTTTGCAAACGCCGGAACGGCTGATGATTTTAGTGTTTTTTCCTATCCACTTCAAATCAACGCCAATCAGTTTTTCTTGTATCCTCTGTGTTGTAAAATCTTCTTTTATAATCTTGACTGATGTCCATACATAATTTTTCATTTTGTAAGCAAGCCATCTACGAATAGAGCAGTAGCCCTCAAAATTAGGAACTAAATAAATGCCCTGTTTGTTTGCAACCCGCTTTTCAAAATACTTCTTTAAGCGGGTTCTATAAGAATGATATTTTGCAGTATTTCTAATCTGCTCAACAGTTTTTACCCGTTCAATTTTAACGGGTTTGATTGCCGGCGTGTGCCGGATTTTACTCGTTGTTGTGAAACTCACTATTAAACACCTCCTTAAATATTTTAAAATTTAAAACAATAAATGCGCATATTTATCTTCTATGCTGAATCCATCATAATCTGATAAATCTCTTATAATTTTTTGTAAATCGTCAGGATGAACCGTTTTCGTATTACTTTCACCAGCACCAAATTCGTATGCGGGAGTTATACTGCTTAGACAAATCCATCTTCCTTTTTTATACAATTTAAAAAGTAAACCATTTTCATCTCTAACTTCTGCAATTGTTGTTGTTTTCATACATACCACCTCTTTTTTTAATTTTTTCAAAAAGCAATTTCAATTTCTCTTGCTTTCTACCCCTATTATATCACAGTTTTCTTATTTGTCAAGTTTTTTTTTATTATTTTTCACTTTTTACAAGATTTGTTTTTTTCTTACTCATATTCCGTTATTTATTACAGAAAAATTTTTTGCTTTGTTTAGCTATGTTTGTATTTAGTGATAGCACCCGTGCTATCACTTTCACAAATTACTATTGACAATTATTTTCATTTGCATCAACCCGAACTGCAATTATTACATTATAATATAATCAATTAAGATAATAATCAATCAATAATGAGGTAACAATTAAGCAACAATTAAGCAACAATTAAGAAATAATTAAGCAGAAAAAGTAGAGCATCATCAGCAAGAAAAAAAGTAATGATTAAGCAAGAAAAAAAGAATTGTCAACAACTTATCAACAGGCGCTTTATGTTCCGATAATGTATATTATGTAAAGTAAAAGCAAAAAAATAATAGAGGTATAATATCAGAACCTGAAAAATAATTGATTGTTGACGATTGTAGCAGCTCGATTATTGAGTTGTCAAGTATCAAGTAAGTAAGTAAGTGAGTAAGTATCAAGTAGCAAGTAATAAGCAAACGCCATATATCGCGCGCTAAACCTGCGCACAAGTATATTATATATATATATATATAATAATTGCGTAAGTAATATTATTAGTTAGTAGTATTGTTATTATTGTTATTGTTAGTTATTTAATAAGTAGTTATCAGGTTATCAGGTTATTAGGTTATTAGGTTATTAGGTTATTAGTTAGCATCCGTAGCACAAACTACTCAAGCTCCTACGATGCGCCACATTCAATTTTTACATACTAACTCACACTTTACTATACTATTTTATTAATTGCTTTGTTATATATATATTTATATTATTATTATTAGCTTGTTTAATTATTAGTTAGTTATTATTGCTATTGTTAGTTAGTAGGTTAGTAGTTAATTAGTAGTAAGTAAGTAAGTAAGTAAGTAAGTAAGCTATTAGCATATTAGCAGGCTACAGGTTAGAAGGTCATCACGCTACATCATATCATATCAATTATTTTTATATTTCTTCATACTGCTATTGCTATTATATTTATTATTATATAATTATTGCTTGTTATTATATGCTTTTATTCGGTTAGTTAGCAATCAAGTAATCAGCAATCAAGCAAGCAAGCTACATCCGTATTGAAAATGATTTTCATTTTCATTATTCAGAACCGATACCCCCTACCCCCCAAAAATTCAAAATCAAATTTTATATAAAAAACCCCACAAACAGAATAGAAAAAAAAATCAGGCAAGGGTCAAAAATGCGTTCTAAGAAGAGAAAAACGAGCAACCTATACAAAGATACCAAAAACAAAAGAAAACAGCACCAGCATAGCATATTTAAAAGCATTTAAGTATTTAAACAACAGAAAAGAGGCGGCAAAGCAGCACATAACTAAAAATAAACAATCAAAGTAATTAAAAAAGCAATATTCGTATGATAAAAATAAATATTATAATAACTAACTGGCCGGAGGGTAAGTAAGGAGAAAGTTGTAAAAAATTTTTAAAAATAAAAAATAGGCAAGGGGTAATCATAGAGTTAATAATAAATAAAAAAAGATAATAAACTGCGCACGCAAGCGTGCGTGAAGAAAAAAAATATTAATATTAACTAATAAAACTAAGTAAGACATTAGTAGTATGTAGTGTTACACGTATTATGTTCTTTTTGGATATATATATTTTTTTGATAATTTTTATTCCTTTGTTTTTATTTCTTAAGAATAAGAAGATAAGATATAATTATTATATATATAATATATATTCCTAACCCTCGATTTGCATACTTGACCGTAGGGAAAGTATATACTTGCCCATAGGGAAAGTAAAGAGTTGCCCAAAAGTAAAATAAGGATTTTACGGGGTTTCTGGGGGTATGCAGTCAAAAGAAGCCCGATATTAAAGGGATAAACGGATTACCAACTTATAAAAAATAAAAATATAAAAAAAACTTGACAAAATCGTTTTTTGTGATATAATATAAGCATAAAACAACAAGTTGGTGTAGCGCAATTCGGAATATAATGGGCGTGTGTGGAAATTCAAATTTTCCCATCAACTTGTTATAAAATTAAAAAGCGGAGGCAAAAAAAATTGTATAAAAAGCAAATGATAAATCGGTTTAATGAGGAGATAGAATTGCTGTATTCAGAAATCAAAAGTTTCCGAACATCAAAAAGTTTCAACAATTTAATAACAGAAATATTTGAGCAAATTTACTACCGAGAAATAAACGATTTTTTATCACTTGCCGAACAGTTAAAAAACCGAATAAATTATATATCAACAATGCGAGAAAAAGTGTTATCTTCAAAAATGGTGTGTTTACATTATAATATAAAAAATAGTCAGTTGGAAGAAAACGAAAAACTTGAAAATAGCGAAAATACAAAAAATTTCACAAATAACAAGGATTAAAGCATAATAATATAAATTAAAAAATATGAGTTTTATTTTAAAATAATTTTAAAAACGGAGCGGTGGCGGAATTGGTAGACGCAAGCGATTGAACGATAGTCATGGTAAATCGTAAATTGCCTCATGACATGGCAGGTGGGTCAAAGCCTACTCGTGCAGGTTCGACTCCTGCCCGTTCCATTATATAATTTTGGGAGGTTTTAAAATGAAAATTAATAGAACGTCTAAAGAAGAATGGCTGGAACATTTAATAACAAAAAAGATTAAGTTTTTTGTGTTGAAATCAGAAGATTTTCTTACTTGTTTAAATGATGAAGAAATAGACTTGTTTAACGATATGTTGAGAAAACATGAGAATTATAGAGTTTCAATAAAAAAGAAACCCGTCAATAATTATTATGTTGTTAACACCGACGAACCTTATTCCGAAGAAATTAGAAAAAATATAGAAAAGCACGAGGGTCAAAACGAACAAAGAAAATTAAGAAAAGAAGGTGAATTATGAACGGATTACAAGAATTTAATAAGGTGTTTGTATTAGGCAACTTAACGAGAAAACCTGAATTAAAATTTACAGGTGGCGGATTGGCAATAGGAAGTTTTTCATTGGCAGTTAATAGAAGTTATAAATCGCAAGAAGAATGGCAACAGGAAACTTCGTTTTTAAATATTACTGTATTTGGAAAGCAAGCCGAAAACTGTGAAAAATATTTATCAAAAGGACAAAAGTGTTTAGTAGAAGGCAGATTAAAACAAGAAAGTTGGACAACAAACGAAGGTGATAACAGAAGTAAGGTAGTAATAATCGCCGAAAAAGTTCAGTTTTTAGGCAAACCTAAAAGCGCCGAAGAGCCCGAAAAAGAAGAACCTGAAAACGAAGCATTTAAAGAAGATGTCCCGTTTTAAGATAAAAACAAATAAAAATCTTAAAACCCCGCAACAGTCGGCAGGGTAGCGGTTTTAATAAGAGTGCCTCCCCTTATTTTTTGGCTACCTAAATATTAGATAAATAACAGAATATGAGGAAATTTATATGTTAGAAAAATCTTATTTTGAAAAGTGGAAGCAATCAAATAAAAGATTTTTAAATATTATATGTGATACATTTTTGTATGAAAATTATCCTATATTTGCAGATAAACCTATGGAAATAGGCGATATAGGTAATATGCAAAGAGTAAAAGAAGTTTTTGACGCTAAAGATTTTTTTATGTTTTAAACATAAAAGATTTATAAATAATATTATAAAAGAAATAATTTTTTTTAAATTAAAACAAAAGTGTGGACAATTTTTATTATATAAGGGAAAAATATAAACCTATGGCAACACAAATATTAAGTCAAAAGTTAATAGAGGCGCACGAAAAAACATTAAAAGAGTTAGAAAAAAAAGCAAGTGATAGAGAAATATTTCAGTATAAAAGGTCAGTATATACAAACAACTTATTTTTATTAAGTTATTATCTATTAGAAACCGATAGCAACAGAAGGGTAAATTTACTTGACGATTATATAGTTGAGTATTGCACATACCTACAAGAAGATATATCAAATCGTTTATACTTAATAAGCAGAGGACATTTTAAATCTACAATAGGAACTGAAAATAATAATATTCGTAGATATTTAAAAAAGCCGAGCACAACAATTGGAATATTTTCTGATACAGAAGGAAGGGCGACTGATTGGCTTTCTTCAATTAAAAACAAACTCCGCAATCCTGAACTAATAAAACTTTTTCCAGAAATATTAAAAGAAAATATAAGAGATTATGAAAAATGGGGTGCAACTGAATTAGTATTAACCGGACACATACCTCAAGCAACTCCTACAATGGGTGCTTATGGATTGTTAGGTAATATGCCTACCGGTTTGCATTTTGAATTTCAAACCGTAGATGATATAGTTAATCCCCGCAACTGTGATTCACCTACTCAAATAATGAAAGTTAGAAATGCTTTAGGTTTTTTGAAACCTTTAGGATTAACGGGTGGCAGAGAAGTCAGAGAATTTATAGGAACAACTTATGACCCTGATGACGCTTATGCAATAATGAAAAAAAGCCCTAAATACGAAAAAATAATAATGCCGTATTTTAAAGTAGATGATAAAGGAAATTTGACAAAAGAGCCGATAAGCAGTTTGGGTAGTTATCAAGAAATAGAAGATATGATAAATGACCCAATGCAAGGTATAAGATTAGTTATGTCTCAATACCTATTAACACCTATGAGCAACGATTCAATAAAACTAAATGCTGAACAGGTTCAATATTTTAGTGAGTTTCCAGAAAACAGAAATTTTAAAGTTTATATTACTCTTGACCCTGCAATTAGCGAAAGTAAAGATAGTTGCGAAAATGCTATAAGTGTTGTTTGTATAAGTGAATTATCAGAATGGTATATACCGGAATATCACGCAACAAGAACTTCAGCGGCGTATAGACCTTCGGTAATGATAAAACAAATGTTTCATTATCATAAAAAATATAGTGAAATTTTTGGTAAAGAAAATGTTTATTTTGTTATAGAAACCGCAGCATATCAAAAATCACTTAAATATTTTATAGAAGATGAAAGCATAAGACAAAAATATCCTGTAATAATAAAAGAGTATTCACCGAGAGGGGATAAAATAAAAAGGATATTTGATAATTTAGAGCCACCTATTGCCGCCGGTGCTTTTTATGTTAAACCTGAAATGACAGAAATAGTTCACGAATTTATAAAACCTTTTCCTTTTATACATAAATTAGATATATTAGACAGCATAAGTCAAGTAAATATGGTAAGAGAAAGGACACATAGTTATAAATACAATAAACCGTTTGAACCGCCGCCCGAACATACAGAAGAATGGGGTCGCTGGATAGAACAGTTTTATAATAGACCAGAGATAATGTCTGAAGATAAATTAGAAAATTATAAGTGATTACTATGGATAAATATACAGTAGAAGAATTTAGAAACTATTTATTAATGATGTTTAATGATTATTCTGTCCCTTTGCAGATGACTGCCGAAGAAGTAAGGGATTACATAGAAGAATTTTATAATGAATTTATTGAAACGGTGAATAAAAATGCCTAAATACGAATATGAATGTCAAAACTGTTTAGATACTTTTGAAATCGTTCAAAGTATGAATGATGATAAACTTAAAACCTGTAAAAAATGTAATAAAGATACTATTATTAGGTTGATTAGCAAACCTTCAATTATATTTAAAGGTTCAGGTTTTTATGTTAATGATTATAAAAAAAAAGAAAAAACTTTATAAAATAGTTTTTTTATTCCGGTTTATAATTAACATAATCATTTATTTATAAATAAAACCTATCTAAAACCCTACCTTAAAAATCAAATTTCAAAAAAAACTTGACAAAACTATTTTTTGTGTTATAATAGACACAAATGGAAAAACTGGAAAATATAGAAGATATAAAGAAAAAATATATAAGCGGTGAACCATTAACAACAAACCAACTACAAGAAATGGGTAAAGCGTATGCAATCCGCAAATCAAAAGAATTATCCCCCGAAGAAAAAACCGCATTAGAATATTACTTTATAGGCAACACTAAAGTTGATAGTTGGTGCAAAACATTTGGAATATCAAAACTTGAATACAAAAAAAACAGAAAAAACTATCTAAAAGAAATAAATAGATTTTGGTCTCATAATAGTATAAAAGAAGAATTAAAAAAATTATCTCAACAAAGTTTAAGCGATGTTGAAGATAGAAAAAGACGAATAGCAGATTTTCTTGAAGAAGGAATAAAACTTGATGTAACTAAATTTATAGATGATAATGGACAAATAGATATTTTGAAAATAAAAAAATCACCTAAAAAAATACGGCGGTTAATACAGGATATAAAGTTTAACGGTAATACGGGTTGTTTAGAAATAAAATCAGTTGATAAAAAATCATTTATTAGAGAATACGCAAGATTATTAGGATTAAACGAACCTGAAAAGACAGAAAATAAAACATTTATATATAAAAGAGAAGAAATAACGGTAAATGCCGAAGTAAAAAAATTATTAGAAATGCAATCAAATCCTGAATTTAAAAAAATAACAGAACATAATAGAAATTTTAAGGAATTAGAATTTAAAAGAGAAATAGAGGGCATATAAATATGGGTAAATTAACAATAGATTATAATAGTGAAATAGGTAAAATAATCAAGAAAAATAATAGTTTTGTATTAGGTAAACATATAAAAACCGATAAACAATTTTTTGAATGGTTGCATCGTGATGTAGAAAACAGTTTAGAAGAATATGAACCTTATAAACAAAAATATAAAAGATTAGAGAAAGCAATTCATAGAAATTGGGAAGAACAAAAAAGAGATATAGAAATTTATTCACATTTACCTTATCAAACAGTAAATAAAATTGAAGAAACAATGTTTGCTCAAGACCCTCATATATTAGTAAACAACAAAGGAAACACACCTAAAGAACACGCAAATATAAAACAAGCAGTATTAGAAAAAGTTTGGAAACTATCAAAAACAAGATTAGTATTAAAACGAGTTTTAAGAAATACTATAACAGGATTAGGAGTATGTGAACCGATATATTCAACAGACCATTATACAATTGATACATATTTAAAGTTAAAAGAAAAGCAAGCATTATTAAGTGAAATGGAAAATAGTTATATAAATTCCGGTTTACCTATACCACCTGAATTAGATAAAGAAATATTAAAATTTGAGCAAGAAGTTAAAGACGCTAAATATGATTTTGACCACCAAGTTATGTGGGCTGATTCAACGCAAATAAGCGGTCAACCTTCTTTAAAATTTAGAGACCACCATCAGTTTATACCTGATATGGGTGCTAAACATTGGGAAGATATGAGATATGCAGGACATTGGTTTTGGATGCCGACACATCAAGCAGTAATACAATTCCCTAAACTAAAAAAAGCAAATTTAGGAAATTCAGAAAAATACTCATTAGCAATAACAGATTTTTCTCACGATGACCAGGAAGCAGCATACTCAACATTTGCAAGTGATAATACAGTATTTAAAGATATGGTTTTAATAAGATGTATAAGGTATTATAAACAAGATGAACTAAAAAACAAAAGAGTTGCAGAAATATTTTATGCTCCTTATGTTATGCCTGAAGAACCTTTATTACATCGTTATATGGATATACCTTTTGATAGTTTACCTTACAGAAATTTATCATTTACCGAAAATAATGATAGATTATTACCTATTCCTGCATTAGAACCTTTAATGACTTACAGCAATATTTTAGAAGTTTTTCTTACCAAAATAGTAAAAAGCAGTAACACATTATATAAAAAAATACTTGTTGATGCAACATTTTTAGAAAACAAGGAATTTGAAAATAAATATAACAGACCATTAGATGAGATAATACCAGTTAAATTACAGCAAGACCAATCTTTAAGAGATATGATTTACGAACCCAACACAAATGCTGGTCAAGTTTTATCTATAATGACACAAATATACGAGTTTACAAGACAAAGAGCAGAGGAAATAACAGCACAAACAAAAAATATGCAAGGCTCTGAGATGACAAATAAAACAGCAACAGAAGCAATGATATTAAATGATTGGGCTTCGCTGGCGGTTAATGTTAATATTGCAAAAGCGAATCAGTTAGATGAACAAATTGCTTATGATTATAATACAATAATTGACGCTAAATACGATAGAGAAGATTATGTTGAAATAACAGCCGACAATTCAGTTAAACAACCTATAAAATATCAAGTTTATGAGTTGTATGGACAGTTTACTATAGATATTTTGACCGGGTCCGATAGTAAGGGTTTTCGGGCTATGCAACATCAAAAGGCACAAATGATTTATAGTCTTGTTAGGGACAGCGGTTGGTCAACAGGAGAAAGAGCAAGAAATAATCTTATACAGTTTTTATATGCTTTGGAAATTAAAGATAATGTAATAGAAAACATAGTTGACCCGTATAAGCCAATTTTAAGTGGTTGGGATGAATTTGGTTTGTTGATACAGGGTGAACCTTTTGAACCGCAGCCGCAAGAAAAGTTTCAGGAACATATTGAAGCGCATACATTACAAGTTGAATTAATAAATCAAATGCCTTTATCCGAAGAACAAAAACAAATGTTGATACAGTTTTTAAATCAACACCTTGAAAAAACATTAGAGTTATGGGATGAAATGGATAAAGATAGTAAAAACAGATACGATAAATCAAGATTAGATGACCAATATCCCGGTGCTATGATGAGAGGTGCAAATGTAAATATGATTACAAATCAAGATATGCCTTCAAATGCAAATGAAATATTAGAAAGTGGTCAAGCAAAAACAATGAGAAATAGGGTAGGTGTATAGATATGGCAATGTGGGATATGGAGTGTAACGATTGCAAAAATATAGAAACAGTGCTTTTTTCGGCAACCGTTTACGGATTACAAGAAAAAGATATAAAAAATTATAAATGTAAAATTTGCGGCGGAAAAACAACAAAGTTATATACGGGAAAACTACATATATGGGGTTTTAACGATGATGATAGCCGAGACGGGATAAAAATGTTCGGCAAGGGCGGTAGAGGAGTTAATAAAACTCAAGTGCCTTATGCAAAAAGAAAAATATTAGAAGCACAAACGGGAGTATCATATAAACAGAAACTTCCGCTTTCTTGTAATTTTTATTAAATTTTAAAGAGGTGTTAATTTATGAAAGAAAAAACTGTAAAAAGTTCTAATCCTGTAAATATTGGTAAAAATTATAGAAATTTTTCTATATCAGACAAAGTATTTCCGGCTTTGAAAAAAAGAATTTTAGAACACAAGATTGGAGATGAAGTTTCTTTTACTGTTACAGGTAAAGTGATTAGTATAGGAGAAGAAGTTTACGATTGGACTTCGTCAGGAGAAAAAGTTATGAATGTATTAGAAGTTAAAATAAAAAAAATAAAATTGTAAAAAAACTTGACAAATAAAGATTTTGTGTTATAATGTAAACAAATTGGAAAAATAGGAAATTTTTAAAATTTTGGAAAAGGAGACAAAATATGTCTGAAAATGAAAAAGTTGATAATTCAACTCAAGACGAAAAGGTATCGTCAGCCGAAAATGACGTTGTAGTTTCTCCGTCTAATCAAAACGGTGATGAGGTTTCTTCTCCTCCAAAAGAAGAAGTTCTTGAAATGGATGAAACATCTTTTGTGGAGGCTTTAAATAGTTTTGAAAAGCCTCAACCTGTTCAAAAATCCGAAGAAGTTGAAGCTGAAGCGGTTGAAGAAGAAGTCAAAGAAGCCGAAGTTTCTGAAAAAAAACCTGAAAAAAAGGTTGAAGAAGATTTAACTATTGACGGCGAACCTGTTCCTGTGCCAGATAAAAATATTCCTTTGCATAAGTTAAAAGCAAATAAAGATTTTTTAGAAAGACAACAAAAAAAACTTGAAGAAAAAATCAGAAAGCAACTTGAAGAAGAATATAAAGGCAAAGTAACAGAAGATAAAGAACCGGACAAAAATTTAGAAAATCAACCTAAAATGACGGAAGATATGGAGTCTCTTATTAAGAAGTTTGGCGAAGAAATATCTGAAGAAGGAGCGGCAATTTTAAAGGCTTTTGCAGAAAGAACAACAGCAACAGAATCTGAATTAAAAGCAAAAATTTCAGAGTTACAAAAAGTTGCTGATGAAGTAAAAAGCCGTGAAGAGCAAGAAAAAGAAGCATTTGAAGCGGAAGAAAAAGCAAAAGAGGAAGAAAAAATCATTAAAGAAGTTAATAACTTTAAAGAAAAATATCCTCAAGCATATACCGATAAAAAGTGGCTTAATGAATATAACCCTCTTTTAAACAAAATTGTTCAAGAACACAATATGTCTTTAAATGAAGCCATAAAATTTGCTCAAGCAACAGACAAAATCCCTTCTGATGATATTTTGTTAGGCAAACAAAATGTTAATAAACCGGCAGAAAAAAAAGAACCTGAACTGCCGAAAGTGAATAATAATCTAATTCAAAATGCTAAAAACAGAATAGCAAACAGCGGTCAAATAGAAGAATATAATTTAAGCAAAACTGAACCTAAAGTCAAAGAATTGCCTCAACATTTTGACCCGAGTGTTGCTATAGACTATTTTTATAAACAATTAGAGCAAGAAAAAAGAGAAAATTCACTTAATAAAGTAAAGTAAGGAGTGATATAATATGGCACCAACATCTGGATTTCAAGGAGTCCAATTAAAGCAAAACCATTTTGCCAGTGGGGATTTTGGTTATGACCAAAGAAACCTTGAAGAAATAATTAAAATGGTAGAAATGGGCGTATATTCGTCTCACGATGTAAAAGTAAACCAAGCATTAGTTCAGTCGCCCGCTATGGCGGCATTTGTTGCTGGTTATGATACAAGCAAAATGAACCTTAATCAAGGTAAATATGAATTAAAAGGGAAATTAAAATTATTTCCTAATTCAAATCATATTAGAATAAGAGTTCGCAAAGATACCTCTGAAAATGTTAAAGGACACACAAATTTTGATGAACCTTATACAGTTCAAAAACAGTCTGATTTAACACAGGGGCTTTATAAGTTTAAAAAGATTTCTGATACAGTTACATATTCAGTAGATGAAATGAATAACTTACAGGGAACAGAAGCAAAAAAAGATTACATTGAAGAAAAAGTAAGATTTTTAAGTGAAGGTATTCCAGACGCATTAATTCAGTCATCTTGGAATGAAACATTGGCTTCTGATAAACAGGTTGTTATACCTTTTAGAAGTATTGTATCGGCTACAGGCGACCCTGCTGGTATTCCTTCGGCAAGTGTAAACAAAAAAGGCGAAGAATATTGGAAACCGCAGACAAAAACTACATCAAGTTGGTTTTCAGGCGGAAGTTCTGATGCTGATAGTTTAATGATTGATGCAAACAAATACTCTAAAAGAGGTATGATTGATATGGGTATTTGTAATAAAAACTATTTTTTATGGTATAAAGAAGAGTTAAAAGCAAAAGGTTTAATTGATATTACCGGTATGGCAAAAAGATTAGAAGAACAGGGATATTCATTCCCTAAACTTATGCTTGAAGGCGTATTGTTAATATTAGAACCTAATATGGTTTTATCAACAGCAACCAGCGGAAAATGTTTTTATATCAATAGTAATACCGTTTGTCCTGCCGCTTTTCAAAATCAGGTTGATTTATCTTTGAATGGTCAGCAGTATGCTAAAAAAGTTTGGTTATCGCACGTATCAAAAATAAGACCAACTAATAATTTAACAGAAGTTTATTATCAGGCGGCAACTTGTTATTTTACTTGGACTTGCGACCAGCAAAATGCTAATGCTATTCATACTGTAACAGCAGTATAATTGTTTTTAAAATAAGTTAAGAAAGGTGATACGAATGAAAAAGATTTTATTTTTAATGTTTTTGCTTGTAATGACATTTTCTTTTGCAGTAAGCGCAACACAGAAATATGCGGTTTATAGTGGAAGAAATTATTTGCAGGAAACAGCAGAAGTTATGAGAGTTTTTAACGGACAGGACGCACCTCTTACGGCTGGTCAGGGAGTTATAAGAAAAATTAATACTTCTTATCTTGCGGTTGCATTGGGAGACTCAGTTTCTCAATATTTGTTCTTTGGAGTAGTTGAAACTGGAGTTGATACTGATATGCCAGTTAATGTTATAATTGCAGGAGATGTAACAATAGCGGTAAATGCTTCACAGACAGATACTACTACTGCGGGTGGATTACCTATTGTTTTAGGCGCAAATGGTAAATTTGATGTATTGGATAGTTCGGCTTGGTCTGATACTAATACTACAGATTTAGAAGTTGCAACTAAAAAGAGAATTTTAGGGTATACACTTGAAGCAGTTGGTTCAGACGCAGCAACCACAATTAAGGCATATATTTATAAAAAGTAAGAATTTTATTTAAAGGGGCAGTTGAAATATACTGCCTCTTTTTATTATAAGGAGCAATATAGAAATGTTAGACAAAAAAACTCTTTTTGGATTATATCCTCATATACAAAGGTTTGGAGTAACAACAGTAGCGGCAAGCAGTAATGCAAATACAGCCGGTGGAAGAACAGCAAGAACAACTACTTTTAATGCTTTAATAAGTTCAATAAAAAACACAACATTACATAATCATATTGATTTTTATTGGTTTAGACAAGCAATAGGATTAGGAGAACTTTCAACTCAAACAGACGCAAATTTAAAACCTTATATAAATAAACTTATAAATTATATGAATAGACAAAAAAATATGAGCAGAGGTTCTGGAAAGCAAACTTTTATGTGGCGAGATATAACAATTCCTGATGAAATTGAGACTGCAAATGCTGTGAATAATGATGCGGCATTATCGGAATTAAGAACAATATGGATTGACAAGTTTAAAATTAGTGATTAATTGTTTTAAAAATCGGATAATAAATTAATGATAAATGAACAATATACTATTGATAGAATTATTAATGAATGGCAAAATTGGTTAGATAATAATAAAATTGCTAAAAGGGTTGGTTTAACAGAATTAAATAAACATATTCAAAATGTAGTAAACGAATATGATTATAAATTTCTTGAAAAAAGCATAAACATAATAACAACAAAAGGTAAGACAGTTTATAGATTGCCCGAATTTGCAAGTTTTATATTAAGCAAACCTACCATTAAAGATAGTTCTTATACTCAAATATCTTATATAGACAAATCGGAAGCGGATTATCATATTGAAAATAGAAATACCGATTATGTTGAATTGATGTGGCTCGGAGAAACTACTAAAATTCAAAATGATATTATTGATAAAGCAAATAAACTTACAATTACAAAAGCCAGCAATTTTATAGCAGCAACTTTATCAATTATAGGCATTAGTCCTGATAATCAAGTAATAACAGAAGATATTGAGTTGCTTGATACCGAGAATAGTATTGAAAGTGTAAATCAATATATAATGTTAGAAAGTGCCTCTTTAAGTGTTGAACAAGACGAAGATTTAATAATTACTGCTGGAACTGTAACAACAAAGATTGAAGCTGGTAATGTTGATATTGAAAGCAAAGTAAATATTGGTTTTAAGGGCAGCAAATTAAAATTTGCATCCTCTGAAGCTGACGAAGATATAACAATGTTTTTAAAGGGCATTTATGAAAATGAAGAATTACAAGAAACAATAACTATTAATGCCTCTGTCCCAGAACCCGAAAGTGTAAATACTTATGTTGATGTTTTAGAATGTTATAAATTTGAAAATAGTAAAGGAACAATAACTGTAACTGAAGTAGAAAATCCAACAAATGAAATACTTGTATTACCTAAAAATAAAGATAGTTATTCTGCTAAAAAATTACATATTTATCCTTGCAATGATATTTATAATGTTTGCATAACAGTCAAAAGAAAATTGCCTGTATATAAAAATACTGACTATGTAATTGATATGCCAGCCGAATATGTGCCGGGTGTTGTTATTTACGGTGGTCTTTTAAATATGCTTGCAAAAGATAAAAGTGTTACACAAAATACTATTAATAAACTTATGAATGATTTTTATGTAGCAAAAAAAAATATGCAATTTAACGAATTAGAAATATCTAAAACTTATGAAATAAAGTCCGGCTTTGAAGGATTTGACTTTGGAATACCGAGTTATTATAATAACAGGTGGACATAATGAGTGTTAAAATATATACATACGGCAATATTTTAGAATATGTTAATAAGATATTAAAAGGCGAAGGAATTGCAAACTTTGTAACAGCCGATATGATAAATTCTTCTGTTCAGTCAATTTGTAATGGTAGAGAATTATGGTTTTTAAAAACTGATTTTGATTTAGAATTTTCTTATAATGCTGATAATTATATAGTAACAAAATCATTACCTGAAAACATACAAAACATAAAAAGTGCAAATATAAAAAAAACAAGAAATAGAATAAAGATAACAGATAAAACGAGTTTTGATACTTGGGTTAATAATTATGGTAATGATAAACCTAATAAAAATATAGATATAGTTTGTATCATTGGTGATACTTGTTTGTTGAATGATGATTTGTTTGATAAAGCAAGTGTTTTAACATTTTATTCTTTAAATAATTCTGATATTTCACAAAATATAACTTTTATTGGTATAGATAATGACGGATTTTCAATAACAGAAACTAAAAATTTTGCGGGACAGACCCCCGTTCCAACAAGCAACACATTTAAAAAGATAACAAATTTTTATTTATCGGCTTCAACTCTTGGAAATGTTATTATCAAAAATTCTGATGATGATATTTTGATACAATTGCCTGCCGAAAAAACAAGATTTAAAACTTTAAAAATACAAGCATACCCGGTATTAAAAGATACAACAGTTAATTTTATAGGTTATAGAAAAGTTATAAGTTATGATAATAGCAATGATATTCCTGATTTCCCGCAAGAGTTTATACCTTCGGTTTTAATAAATAAAATTTTAATGAATGCTACTGCGTGGAATAAAGACAGTCATACTTATCAATCTACATCTTTTGAATATCAAGAATCACTAAAAGAAATGTTAAATTTTAATAATACAGTTTTTAAAGGAGAAAGGTTATGAAAAAAATATTAGTTTTAATTTTGGTTTTAGGATTGTTTATTACTTCAAGTTATGCGAATAGGTTTCCTACTTTAATAGGTGGCAGGTCAGAAGATGGCACAACTTTGCTTGCACCTGTTAGATTAAAAGATACTGGCGATACCGATAGCGAAACAGGGGATAAAATATATTCTCTTATGACACATATTACAGGTGTTTCAGGCGGGGGAATAAGTATTGATAGCGCAAGTATATCAGTTGATACGGCGGGTTTAGCAGGTTATACTCAAATTGAAAATTTAAAATCCGTTGTTGACGAAATAAACGATACAAATATTTTCGTAAGAATATTAGATAATCTTGAGTTTGTTTATGGGACAGTTGGAACTGACAGCAAAGCAATATCAATAAATAAAGTAAGTGAAACAATAATTTATAAAGGAGATACTTATATTCAAACATTAAATTATGTTTCTTCAAGTGATGAAAGCAACGGCAAAATAGAAAGCATTACATACACAAAATAATAAAGAGGTATTAACAAATGAAATTAGTAATTATAATATTGTTATTTATGGTTAGCACATTGTCGGCTGAATTTATAAGGACTTATGATTTAATACAAGACGGCGACATTAAAAGCAACGAAAAAGAAATTGAAACTGTATTTGACGGGACTGGTGAATTGAATGTTAAAAATATAACCGTTTCAGATACAATCACAGCAGAGACAATAACAGCACAAAAATTAAATATTGTTGATATAGAAATAACAACAATAAGTGGAACAACAGCCGAATATATAAATCTTGATGTAACAGATACAGCGGATATAAAAGAATTATCGGCGGACACATTAACGGTAAATAACAAAGATATAAATTCATTTATAAATAATACAAATGATACCTTTGAATTAAAACTTGACAAAAGTTATACTGCAACAACCGACACCGATATTCCTTTATCAATAAAAAATCAATACGATACAGAAATATTTAGATTTGAATTTATAGACAGTCAAACATTTAATGCACATTATATAAATCCACCTGATTTTAATTTGATAGGAAATAATAATACATTAGTTACAAAAAGTTATGTAGATAGTTTAGATACTGTTACCGTTATTGACACAACAAACTTTATGACCTTTGCAGATAGCATTGTTATAGACACATCAGAATTTCTTACAACTTCGGACACGACAAAAATAGAAGCAATGATAAGGTTTGATACGATAATATATAACGATACAGATTTAACAGCCGATACAACATACGCAGCATACTTTGAAATTTCAGACACTTCAACGGGACTTAATTTATCTGAATATAATATAATATGTGAAATATACGATACTGAAACAATTCCGGCAAGTCCTGAATGGACTTGCAATTTCGGAAGTGAGCTTGAAAGATTTGAAAGCAATAATACAGTTTACAGAATGTATGTAGTTTTAAGAGATTATCCTGCAAATTATATACGATTTAGAATATTCAAATAGGAGAGTTTAATATGAAAAAAATAACGAGTTTGATTTTTATAATTATAATGATGCTGGCTTTTAATGTTCAAGCAACAGAATTTGAAGAAGAATGGACACCAGCAATTCAAATACAAAATGAGACTAAAACGGTTTACACTAATTTTGATATAGCAAGCGAAAAAGCACAATTGGGAGACACATTCCTATTAGGCGAATGGAACGATACTGAATTATGGCGACAAACCGATAATGATAACGCTTTAAAACAATATTTAAACTTATCTGAACCGACAACAAAAACATTAAAGCAATTTGAAGCCAAAACCGTTTGGGATTATTGGGAATATAATAATCCTGAAAAACAAATAAAATCAATTATGCAATATTATTTCAAGTTAGACGGTTATAATAGAATTGTTTTAGACTACATAAACTATTTTGGAGTGAAAAAATAATATGAAAAAAATACTTACACTTATAATATGTTTATTTATATTTCAAAGTTATTCTCATTCGGCGATTAAATATCTTTATAACGGACTTACAGATTTAACTAATGTAAGCTTTCCGTTATTCAATGACAGCGGAGTTTATATTGGAGATACAGTAATACCTTACATTAAAGCAAATGATGTTGATACAAACGGAACTTCCGACAGTCCTTTTATAACTTGGGAATTTGCTAAAACTCAATTATCAGCAGGCGATGAATTGCGGATTATTAAGAGTGATCTAAATTATTTAATAACAACAAGTTTTACTTCGAGTGCTAATTTAACCATAACTTCAAATCAAGCTAATTTATTTTCAAATTTAAACACCGGCCAGTATGTAGGAATAATACAAACTTCTAATTTAAAACTTTTAGGAGTTAATTATTTATTTCATCCCCCCTCATATAATCCGTGTATGTATAGAATTAATAACAATAATATTTTTAATTATAATATCTTCAGAACAAATTATGTTTCTTTTTATGTTTCGTTTTGGCACGAAGCAGGAGGTTCGGGGAATTATATAAAAAATAATTATTATGAGGATATAGATGGGATTTTTTCCACAATGTTATATGGTTCGAATGATTTTTTTCAAAATAATGTTATTAATAGATGGCGGCAAACATACTCAGGGACTCATCCTTCCGCTTTTGGTGCAGCCACAAATTTAACTTTGAAAAATAATTATATCTATAATACAATTTCAAGAAATTTTTATGATGGGACGCCCATCACAGAAAACAACTATGGGTTTAATAATACTTGGGCTGTCTCGAGTCAAAATTTAGTAACGCTATCAGAGCAAGACCTATTAGTAATCAACGGCGACACATATTTTTTCAATCGTTCAGATACGGCAGGATTTGATATTACAGGACTTGAATTTTTTTTAAAGTATGGAGGCTTTGACGATACAGAAGTTGGAAATGTTTTAGGATTAGAAAGATTATTTCCAGATACAACTGCAAGAATATTGGCAACAGATTTTTACACAATCGACACGAAAGCAGAAATAACAAGTAAAATGCTAATTACATTAGGTTGGAATTATGATACTCAAACACAGCAAATACTTACAGGAACAACAAGCACAATGAACGATTTTGTTTATGCTTCTTGGTATCCAGACTCCCCTGAAATCTATATGCGACTAATCCCACAAGACACGGGAGAAATAACTGCTATAAATTCAGACACAAATGTTTCTGATACAATAACAATCAACGATACAACATACCTTACAATTGATGTAAGAAACATAAAAGGCGCAAGCGGTTGGCAGGTAAGAATATGGAATGCTGATACAGGAGACACATTTGGCTCATCATTTCCTTTTGAGTTTGAAGGAATAAATGAAACTCAATTACTTATACCCGATAATTTGCCGATTGGCACATACAAAATTACAGTTACAGGAATGGTTGCAGAAGAATTTAGACCATAAAAATTATGAAAATAAAAATATTATTATTGCTGTTATTATTTAGTTTGAATTTGTATGCTTACGATACAGGTATATATTCAAACGAAAGCGAAACCTATACTGTAGATATGCAACCGAGAACGGTTATAATTACAAGCATAGATTATCCTGATAGTGCGGTTTATCCGACAATAACGGTTAATTTAGGATTATACAATGCGGGAGATACGATAGAATATTATTTGAATGATGTTTTATTTTCAGCGGACACAATAACAAGCCAATCAGTAGAAAAAACAATTACCGGACTTATTGACGGAAACAACAAAATAGAAGTCAAGACAATAACCGACCTTAACGGTATTGATACGGAAATAATTTATATATACGGTTTCATAAGTCCTTACTCAATTGAAAGCGAAACCTATTATGTAGAAATTAGTGATACAACACCTTCACCAGACACTATACAATTCAACTTTCAGGAATTAGTTAGCGTATCAGAAATAATACAAAGCATAAACAATCAGTATTCAGCAACAGCAAAAAGCAAGCACGAAGCAATAAAAATAATAAATACTAATGAAAGTCAAAACTTTGCAACTTGGCATCAAGCTTTGTTTTATTTGAAAGAAAATTATGAATAATCAAAACACATTAACAATACAACATTACATAAAAACAAATGAGGGATTAAGATTAAAACCTTATAAATGCACAGCGGATAAAACAACAATCGGTTATGGTAGAAATTTAGATGATAAAGGCATAAAGGAAGAGGAAGCAGAATTTATGTTTTTAAATGATTTTAATGATACGGTTTTAGAAGCAAAAAAAATAATAAATAATTATGATAATATAAAATTTTATGCTCAAATGGTTTGTGTTGATATGCTTTTTAATTTGGGATTAAATAAATTTATGTTATTTAAAAATTTTATTAAAGCAATTGAAAAACAAGATTATTCAAGTGCTGCTGATGAATTAAAATATACCGATACTGCAACAAAAAAAGAATTAACTCCTTATTGGCAACAAACAAAAATCAGGGCAATAAAAAATTATAATTTTTTAAAGGGATTAGCATAAATGGAATCACAAATGGAAACTATGATGTGTAATGATATTAAAATTGCTATACAATTATTATCAGAAAATAATATCAGGTTGACTAAAGACATTGAAAAATTAGAAGAAAAACTAAAAAGTGAGAAAGCGAATATGGACACATTAAAAAGTTGGCTTGAAAAAAAGTTTGAAAAATTAGAACAAAAATTTGATAATTATATTTGTAAAAATGATTTTAGCAGTGTTCATCAGAATGAACATACAGAAAATTTCAATAAAAAAGTTAAATTTATTCAAGCGTTGCAAGGTGTTTTTTATATTGCAATTACTTTATTAACAATATATTTTATGTTTAATAAATAAGGAGTGATTATTATGTTTAAAGATTTACGAACTTGGATTGAGTTTATTTCAATAATTGCCGTTTACGGTAAAAGATTAGTAAGTTTGATTAAAGAATTAAATGCTATATATGACGAAGCAAAACCAGAAATAAAGTCTGGCAAAGAAAAATTTGATACGCTTATTGAAACAATGAAAATTGAAATCGGTGCATACTGGAAAATGTCAAATGATTTACTTGATAAGTTAATTGAGTGGGCTGATAAGAGGACAAAACAGATAGTTGCTATATACAACGAAAGCGGATTATTTTCAAAGGTGGAAGATAGAATTGAAAAATGATTATGATATAAGATTTGTTTTTGATGATGTTGATTTTGATGACATTCAAGAATTAGAAAAACTTCTGAAATTTTATAAAAATCATATTACTAATTACAAAAAGTATTCTCATAAAAATTTATTTATATATGAAATTAAATTTGAAGATTTACCGAAGTTACCTGCTAAAAGATTTGCTGATGTGTTTCAAAAGAAATTGAATAAAGGTATTTACAATGGATAGCGAAGAAAAATATTATAATGATATAATTAAGAACATAAAAACTTATGTAATATGTTTATTAGTTTCAATATCTATTGTAATTATATTCATATTGTTAGCGGGATGCACGACACGAACAGTTTTTCAATTACCTGACAATCAATATACAGTTGAGCAATCAAGCAATCATACTGTTGAAATTACCGTTAATGATAATGAAACAATTATAAAAAGCGAAACAAGGAACATCGGTATTTTAGAAAGCGGATTTGCTTTTATAGGTCAAAATTTAAAATCATTATTTAACGGTATTAAAGGTATATTCAGACAACCTGATGCGGCGGTGGATTTATGATAAAAAGCAAAACATTATTAATTGATTTATTTTTTGTTGTTCTTTTGTTATGTGTAATAAGTCTCTCAAGTTGCAGTTTACCTTTAACAAAAAAACTTGCTGATGTAGAAGTTAAAAGCGATATTGAAAGCAATATACAAGGACTTGATTTAAGCAATAAAATTGATGCCGGCAGAGATTATATTGTTAGCAACAGCGATGACCTTATGATGTATATTTCAGGAGGTTTATTTGGCATAATTATATTGCTGATTAAAAAGTTATATTCAACAAACAGAAAATACAACAAAGCAATTAGAGAATTAAATATCGAAAAAGAAAAAGATAATTATTTATTAATTGCAACAGCTATGCTGATTCAGCCGACAGAAAAAGAGAAATTTGAAAAAATTATAAATGAAAGAAAAGCATATTTTATGAAAAAAAATAAATCGTGGTGGCAGGTGTGGAAATGAAAGGAATAAAACAAATATATATAACAGAAAAACAAACAACTATTGAAAAAAAATTATTATTTGAAATATTAGAATTTCTTAATGACAGCAACATAGCAAATACATTTATGAAAACCAAATCAAGTGAACTTGCTGAAAAACTAAAAATATTTTTAGAAGGCGGTAACTATGATTGCACTATATCAGAAATTGAAAAGAGAGCAGAACGAAATTGAATTAAGTATTAATGATTTTTATATACAAAGATATTATTTCGGTTTAGTGTTAAATTAAGGATATTTTAAAATGGTCAAAATATTATTTATAAGTTTATTATTATTATTAAGTATTATAACTGTTTATACAGCAGAATTATTAAATGCAACTTCGGACTTTACAGGCGGTTTAAATGCAACAAATGATATGCGATTAAAACCTAATGAAGCGTTTGAAATTAATAATTATAAACTTACAAAGTGGGGAGACCTAATATCAAGAAACGGAATATTACAGCATTGTTATATTGAGGGCAGTCCAGAAATTATAAATATATTTGAATATAAAAAACGAGGCGGTTGGAATAGATTAATAGCGAGTGCTAAATTAAATAACAATATAGTTTTATATGAAATAAGTCCTGATACACAAAACGAATATCACATTATAAACTTTCCTGATACATTAACTTATTATGAAGGTTATAAAAATATGTTCTGGCAACACCAAGATATTTTATATTATTCAGACGGCAAATATGGAGTTTATAAATATAACGGTATTGATACACAAAATGTTTATAAAGTAGGTATTGAAGCACCTCAAAATGTTATTTCTTTAGATACAACTACCTCCACCGGCGGCGGTTTAGCGGCTTTTCCTAATCAAGCAACAGGTTATTATTATTATAGATACAGATATATAACCGATACTGATAATTGGAATTATGTAGCGAGTAATCCTAATGATACATTTATAAAAGTAGAATTAGAAGTTGATGTTGATATTGAAACAAAAGCATATACAATTTATACTGCAAACGATACAGGAGAAGTAATAACTTCGGATAGTTATATAATTATAGAAATTTATCAAAAAGGAAGTATAACTATTACGGGTTTTATACCTTCAACAAATCCGTTAGCAACAAATATTGAAATTTGGCGTAGTGAAGTTCAAAGGGAAGATATTATCGGAAGTGAACCTTTATACTATTATTTAGATACTATTGATATAAATGATACTTTTTATTTAGATAATAAACACGATACTGAATTGGGCGCAAGTCCGCTTAATGTAGGTAAAAATCACACTCCGTTATTACCTTTAAAATTTGGCGATATATATTTAGGCAGGTTTATAGGTGGCGGTAATGATACCGAACCTTATAAAATTTATATAAGTGGCGATTTAAGACCTGATTATTATCCAGAAAATTTACAGTTTTCAAGCGAAGTTTATAATTCTTTTAGAGGTGATTATTATGATTTTAGCGCTTATGGTTTACCTACTTCTATACAAATTATAAACGGTAATATTATTGTTACTACTAAAAATACAATGTGGGCTATTTACATAAACGATGTTACTGATGTTAGAACTTGGCAAGCAAAACAAATATCAAAAGAAGTCGGCAGTTTAAATCATTTTGGTAATGCTAATCAAAATGAATTTTCTATTATGGCTACAAACGAAGGCGTTTATACTCTTGCTATGCAAATGGTCGGCGGAACTTCGGTCGGTAGTAATCCGCAGTTTCAAAATATAGGATTAAAAGTAGAACCTATTTATAATAATTATATTAAAGATAATTTTCAAGATATTGTTGGTCATTATTCTGATTATACTTATCGGCTTGCTTATAAATATAATGATTATGGATATAACAATAAAGAACTTATATGGGACACTCGTTGGAATGGTTGGACAGAATACAGCGGATATTATCCTACTTGTTATGTTTATACAAAAGATAATGAATTATTTGCCGGTAGTCCTTTTGGAGTTATTTATCAGTTAGAAGCAAACAATAGCGAAAAAGAGGATTATGATTTAGACGGTGAAAATTTTTATGAAAGTCAAGTTGACACCGCTATTTTATCGGGTCTTTATACTAATCTTTATTTTTCCGATACTTTTCCTGATAATGCTTTAATTGGTTTTAATGCTTATAGTTATAATCCTTTTGAAGCAGAGTGGCAAGGTTTACCTATTGTTAGTAATAATGATACTATAATTGTTGTTTTAGGAAATTATGATTGGGATATTAGCAATTATGAAGTAAGAATTGGATATATTTTTAAACAATATAAAACAGGTTGGCAGTGGGCTGATAATTTTTTATCTACTAAAAAACTTCATCAATTATGGTTTGATTGCGAAGGTATTGAAGGCGATGTCAATTTAAGAATATTTGCTAATAATGAGGATATTTGGTATAATTTAGATATTGAAAATATCTTTTCAGTTGATAGATTAGGAACTACTTTTAGAGTAGGTATTTCTGTTCTTGGAAGCGGAACAGATTTTGGGGCAAGAAAAAAATACTTTTTAACAGATTATCCTGTTTTAGAAAAATATAAGTTAAGGTTTACTAATATTACCGAAAAATCTTTAACTATAAAATACTTTACTGTTAGATATGAAAGTTTAGATATTAGAGACCCATTAGTAGAATAAGGAGTGATATTTATGAAAAAATTATTATTTGTTTTTGTTATGTGTTTATTTGCTTTAAATTTGTTTTCAGCCGGCGAAGGTGGGACAGTTTCAAGAATAAAAACTTGGGCAGACCGTGAGGTGCTTTTTGCAACGCCTTTAAATCAAGAGATAAATAATTTGATTTCAAGAATTAATGCAATAGGAACTGCAAATTTATTAAATGAATCTGTAACTTATTCAAAATTAAATACTTCAACACCTTTTTGGACTTCAACAAATGCTTCAACTTG
>Ga0334896_1000791_pt1 | contig 32468 bp, 25 predicted proteins | sample GraSluR3_MG_8_FD_207734 | JGI IMG/M metagenome (GOLD analysis project Ga0334896, IMG submission 207734) | Sludge microbial communities from methane-producing bioreactor in Wageningen University, Netherlands - Granular Sludge_27_06-R3 | ecosystem: Engineered > Bioreactor > Anaerobic >... | reverse complement strand
CAGATCAACAATTTACCCAAGCTGAATGCAGAGCTCAAGGCGATATCATGCCCAGACAGTTCGATAATTCATTAACTGTAGTTGATAACAAAGAGGAAAATGTCCTTTTAGCTTCTGTTGGTGATATCCCACCAAAATCATTCGAAGAATGGAAAAAAGATAAAGAAAATGATGAATAATTAGGAGGTATAAAATGAAACAAACAAAAACTCTGATCGTGGCTGTATTAGTGGCAGCTTTCTTGTTCTCAGGTGTAACCGTATGGAGTGTTATCTCAAATAACACAGATCAACAATTTACCCAAGCTGAATGCAGAGCTCAAGGTGATATCATGCCCAGACAGTTTGATAATTCTCTGCCTGTCGTAGAGGATAGTAACGAATCTATTCTCATCGCTTCTGTTGGTGATATCCCACCAAAATCATTCGAAGAATGGAAAAAAGATAAAGAAAATGATGAATAATGTTCATTAATAGCAAGAGTTAAGAAAATATAATTTAATCGAAAGATGAATATTATCTTACTACCGTCATTTTTGCGTATTCTTAACTTCATATTATGGTTAACCCTGTATTGTAAGAATAATAAAAAAGCAACAAATAATGGCTCTCAACACATTTTTCTTTTTGTTATATTCCAGGGACTATTTGTTAGTTGGAATTTCGCTATGAAAATCTTTGATCGATCGCCATTAATCTATATATTGTTTTGGGCGATCGTAATCATATTTGAATTGTTCTATGTTTTATATATCATGACTTACAGAAAACTTGAAACTAGTTATTATTATTTAATTCTCCTGCCAATATTAGCAGTGATATCTATGCCTGTTATAATTTCTGCTTTTTTAACATTTAATTTAGAAAACTTTAATATCCTGAATACTGCAGATTTTTATTATTTAATAATATTAATGCTGGGGTGTGTATATATACTCTATCATAATCTTAAACAAGAAGATTTTATCGAAAATATCGAAACCTTTTTTATATTCTCGGGATTTATTCTATACTTTTCTTTAAATATTTTATTGCAAAACGTTTTATTACTCGATCATATTAGATTCTGGGGATTTAGCCAATTTGCGACTTTACTCAGTCAAATTTACTGGTTAGGGAGTGTATTCATAATATGGAAGATCAGGTCCAAACATTTGTCTTGATATCCTCGATATTTTTGGGGATATTTGTATTACTTTCTTCTTATCTTGTTATTAAGCTGAAGATAAATGATCACAAGCTGAAACGCTCTGAGGAGGAATTGCGTAACTTGAACGAATCGTTACAGGAAATTGTAGCGGATCGGACTAAGGAGCTACGCAAATCTCAGATTATGTACAAATCACTCTATGAGTTCAACCGAGAAGTATTGGAAAACTCCCCGGCCGGTATCATCAAATTGGATGCAGAGCTAAAGGTAGAGTATCTCAATCCGGAGGTATTTCAGATCTTCCAGATATCTCCCAAAGATCAGGATTATTACATGGGGAAACGCTTGGATAAGCTCCATGATTTTAATCAGCAGGTATTCAAGCGTTTTTCCTATAATTTACAAAGTGGTAAAGCAGCGCGGATTAGAGAGATTCTGAACAAAGGGAAAGAAAACGAAACCCACCTCGTTCTCAAAGGTGTACCGGTCTATACAGATGCAAAGATCGAAGGTACAGTGATCTTGATAAACGACATGACCGAGAGCATAATAGCGGAAAAGAAGCTGCTGAAGAGCTACGAAATGTTGCAGAAAGCGACTGAGGATATCATCTTTGCTATGGCTTCTACATCCGAGATGCGCGATCCCTATACTGCCGGTCATCAGAAACGGGTGCAACAATTGGCGCTAGAGATTGCCAAAGTGATGGATGCCGGCTCCGAGCAGATCGAGGGGATCAAATTTGCCGGCTTGGTACACGATATTGGCAAAATATCTGTTCCCGCCGATATTCTCTCCAAACCGGGCAAGATAACCGAAATGGAATTCGAAGTTATAAAGAATCATACCAAAGCCGGTTACGAATTGCTCAGAAAGATCGAATTCCCTTGGCCTATCGCCGATATAGTTCACCAACACCATGAAAGATTGGATGGCTCCGGCTATCCCAAAGGATTGAAAAAAGATGACATCCTCTTGGAAGCTCGCATTCTCGCTGTAGCCGATGTAGTGGAAGCCATGAATTCACATCGCCCCTATCGACCCTCAAGGGGAATCGAAGAAGCGGTGGAAGAAATCCAGAAATTCAAAGGGAAATATTACGACCCCGAAGTGGTCGATGCCTGTGTAAAAGTCCTCGAAGAAAAAAGCTATATATTGGATAGTTGACCTATGAAATATGCTTTATTTTTTTTATTGATCAGTACTACTGCCCATAGTTTTGTAGTTCCTTTTTCCGATGAACCGATCCAAACTGAAGAAAACAAAGTCTCTTCGTTCATAAGAGTAGGTCCGCCCGATTCTGTACCCATACCTTTGGATACCGATTTTTGGCTCTGGCACGACCACGATTTCCTCTATGTAAAATCTCAATCGGAAATAGATGAGCACTTCCGACAAGGGAGCTATACTTCCAGAAACGACAGCCCTGAGGCGGACTATTTGCGCATACAGGTGATAACAGGTAGTAACAACGACTATTCCTACATGTTTTATGTCTATCCATTAGGAAACAGACACGATGCCATCAGAGACAAAAATCACTCCACCGATTCCAACTGGAACAGTAACTATAGATACCATTCCGAGATAAATGATGGCACTTGGGATGTGATCATGCGCATCCCATTCAAAGATTTGCGCTTTTTTGGCACTCCACCCTATGATTGGAAGATAATTCTCACTAGATATGTTTATCATGATAGCAGCACTTATTCGGATAAATTTCTACTTGGCAGTATGGGAAGGGGATATTTTAGAAATGCCCAAGATATCATCATCGCTGAAGAGATCTTTAAAAGCAAGAATTATCTTATCCGTCCTTATACAGTTGCAACTTACGACATCGAAAATGAAGATATCGAATATGATATGGATAATCTGGGAATAGATCTGGCAATTGATCCGAATTTTTACACCAAAGTAAAACTCAGTCTCAATCCCGACTTTTCCGATGTCCCTATGGATAGTGAACAAGATGTTTATAATCTCAGATACCCTCCTACTTATCGAGAGAACAGATATTTCTTCACAGAAGATTTGAATGTGTTTGGCACCTCGAGCAACTTATTCTATACTCGTCATATTATGCAGCCGCAATATGCTCTCAAAGTTACCGCAAACAGACCTGGTTACTCCTATGGATTCTTATCTGCCTGGGACAAAAAGATCGAGGAAGAAGGTGTGATCTACAATCGCGACCATATCTATAATGCACTGGCATACAATCCCCGTCTGGGAGATCTCGACTTGCAGTTCACCCTGCTCAATCGGATGGACTCAGACTTTTCTTATCACAACGAAGTTTTTTTGGTTAGACCGGTTTGGGATATAGACGATGAAAACCGATTGCGCATGGAGCTGAATTACTCTTATCTGGATGATGAAACAACAACTTCAAGTGGTTATTACGGAGAAATTGGATACGATCTAAACAAACAAGATTTTTCTTTGTCTCTCGATCTGGAAAAAATGAGTGAAGACTACACAGCAGATATGGGCAATATTTATCTGACCGATTACTACGCCTGGACTTTATCCTCCGAATACACCATGAATTTGCAACATGATTTTTTGAGGAGTATCTCCTCTTCTTTTTATGCCAAATCAGAGATAGATAATGATACTCAACAAGTGTTGGATAAAAGAAATAACTTTGAGCTAAGTTTCCGCTCTCATAAGTATCTGGAATTACATCTGGGTTATCTTCTAAAAAACGAGTTTTACCAGGGAAGTGTTTTCGACAACAGACGCAGCAGTGCCACCCTGTTATCCTATCATATCGATTGGCTCAATCTCTTTTTGGCATATCATGATATGAATACCCTCATCTACCAACTAAACGATATTTACCGTGGTGCATATTATCAATATGGCATATCGGGATATCTTGGCAGACACTTCTTTTACCGTTTTTCTGCCGATAATGTTAAATATTATGGGATCAAAGAGCATGGCTTTGATGATGATTATTGGATAATGAACTTGAATCTGCGCGTGAATCTGTCGAACCAGTTTAGCATCACCGGTGGTGGGCGATACAACAACTATGAATCCAATAATGTTTCCGGAAGATTGGGTATTTTTGCTAATATAATCTGGGAACTGTATCCCGGATTGTCACTTTACTCCGGCTACAAATTATCCGAAGATAGAATAAATGATAAGTTTGAATCCGATTATTCAAATATGTATCTAAAATTAACCTACTCTTTCTGACAGCTCGAAAACTTCTCATAGTCTGCTTTCTGTTGCTTTATCCAAAAAAGCATTTGACATGATTATATCAGTTCTTTTTTTTCCCTTCAAAATCTCACGTAGAAGGAGAGATATGGTTTATGCTTAAGAACAAGCGAAAGATTGACGAAATCATCAACTTATATTCCGGCAAAAAAGGTGCTTTGATACCTTTGCTCCAAGATGTCCAAAAACTGGAGAGTTATCTATCGAAAGAGACCATGCAATATTTAGCTGAAAAAACCGATTTCAAGCTGGCTGATATATTTGGAGTAGCCACTTTTTACACCATGTTTAGGCTCAAACCGCAAGGTAAATATATCATCCGGGTTTGCAAAGGAACCGCCTGCCATGTATCCGGTGCAGAAGCAATATTGGATACGGTGAGAGAAGAGCTGAAGCTGGAGGCTATGGAAGATACCACCGACGATGCACTTTTCACTGTGATGGAAGTGGCATGTCTGGGATGTTGTAGTTTAGCACCTGTTATCTTGATTAACGATAGTACGCATGGTAAACTCACACCCGATTCTATCAGTTCTATCCTAAAGAAATATAAATAAGGGGGAAGTTTTGTCTGTAACTATAAAAATTGGACTTGCAAGTTGTGGGTTGGCTGCTGGCGCTCAGGAAATCTATGATGCTGCGGAAAAATATCGGAAAAATAAGAAAGCCGCTGTCGAATTGCAGAAGACTGCCTGCATCGGTTTCTGCTTTGCCGAACCACTGATGGAACTTATCTCATCTGATGGTAATTCTATCACCTATTGTAATGTAACGCCGGAGAAGGTCGATAAACTCGTCGATAGTTTCTTAGCTGAAAAACCGATCGAAGAAGATATTATTCTCTCCAATTATAAGCTAGGAAGCGAAAATGACAATATAGAAAATCAGACACGGATAGTGCTGCGCAATTGCGGACATATAGATCCGGAATCTATCGCAGACTATATGGGAAACAACGGCTATAAAGCATTGGAGAAGGTAATAACTGCAAACGATCGGCAAAAGATAATCGATGAGATCAAAGAATCCGGTCTGCGCGGACGTGGTGGAGCCGGCTTTCCTACCGGGCTCAAATGGCAATTTGCTTACAATGCCAAAAGTGATACAAAATACATTATCTGTAATGCAGACGAGGGCGATCCGGGAGCATTTATGGATCGCAGTATTTTGGAAGGTGACCCTCACAGCGTCATCGAAGGGATGATAATAGCTGCTTATGCTATTGGTGCCAGCGCAGGTTATGTCTATTGCAGAGCTGAGTATCCACTGGCAGTCAAAAGATTGAAGCTCGCCATCAAAGAAGCGGAAGAGAGAGGCTTTTTGGGTAAGAGTATCCTCAATTCCAATTTTGATTTTTCCATTAATATAAAAGAAGGTGCCGGCGCTTTCGTATGCGGTGAAGAGACGGCGCTGATGGCATCTATAGAAGGTAAAAGAGGGATGCCCCGGATCAGACCACCCTTCCCGGCTCAATCCGGTTTGTGGAAATATCCTACCAATATAAATAATGTTGAGACTTTTGCCAATATCGCCTGGATCATCCTGAATGGAGCGGATAAGTATGCTGGCTTGGGAACCGAAAAGAGTAAAGGCACCAAAGTTTTTGCCTTAGCCGGTAAGATAAAGAATAGCGGACTGATAGAAGTGCCGATGGGAATGAAACTCCATGATGTGATCTACAAAGTAGGCGGCGGCATGAAAACAGAGAAACCGTTCAAAGGTGTTCAGCTTGGAGGTCCTTCGGGTGGTTGTCTGCCTGCCGAACTTCTAGAAACCCCCGTAGATTACGAATCTATCAATCGCACCGGTGCCATAATGGGCTCGGGTGGTATGGTGGTGATGGATACAGATACTTGTATGATAGATATTGCCAAGTTTTTTCTCAATTTCACCCAAAACGAATCTTGTGGTAAGTGTACTTTCTGCAGGATAGGAACCAAAAGGATGTTGGAGATCCTCACTCGTATCACCGAGGGAGAAGGAACAATGGAAGACATAGATACACTGGAAGAATTAGCCGAGAATATCTCTCGCGGCTCTTTGTGCGGACTGGGTCAGACAGCGCCCAATCCTGTCCTCACTACCCTCAGGTACTTCAAAGATGAGTATATGGCACATATCAAAGATAAGCAATGTCCGGCCGGGGTTTGCACAAAACTGCTGAAATATGAGATAATCGCTGAGAATTGTATTGGCTGTACAGCATGTAAACGGGTTTGCCCGACATCTTGTATTAGTGGCGAACCGAAAAAAATCCACAAAATCGATCAAACTCAATGCATTAAATGCGGTGCTTGTTTCAAAGCATGTAAGTTTAATGCTATAAAAAAATCTTGAAAAGGGATGACGTTATGATATCTATAAATTTAAATGGTAGCAAAATCAATACGACGGAAGGTAAAACCATATTGGAAGTAGCCAAGGAAAACGGGATCGAGATCCCTACTCTTTGTCATGATGAAGAATTATCGCCTTTTGGATCATGTTGGGTCTGTGCTGTTCAAATAGTAGGAAGGCGCGGATTTGTTACTGCATGTGGTACGGAAGTGAGCGATGGTATGGAGATCATCACCGAATCATCCGAGGTGAGAGCTGCCCGTAAGATGGCGCTTGAGTTGTTGCTTTCCGATCACTATGCCGACTGTGAAGCACCTTGCAAGCTTGCCTGTCCGGACAGAGTAGATGTGCAAACCTATGTCTCCCTAATAGCGAATGGTGAATATCACGAAGCAGTGAAAGTGATCAAAGAGACTCTGCCGATGCCGTTGTCTATCGGAAGAGTATGCCCCGCATTTTGTGAGGATGAATGTCGTCGCTCACTAGTAGAAGATCCTCTGGCGATCCGTCAATTGAAACGTTACTGTGCAGATCATGACATTTTTGACAGATGGCAATACACGCCACCGAAGATGCCCAAGAAAAACAAATCGGTCGCTATCGTTGGTGGTGGTCCTTCCGGTTTGACCTGTGGTTATTATCTTTCTAACAATGGCTACGATGTAAAAGTTTATGAAGCGGCTCCTCAAGCAGGTGGTTGGTTACGTTATGGCATCCCCGAATATCGTCTTCCCAAAAAGATTCTCGACAAAGAAATCGAGTTGATGTGTAAAAATGGGATGAGCATCCAAACAGGTGTGAATGTAGGGAAAGATATCACCCTCAAGCAACTGTATGAAGACTTCGATGCTCTATATTTGGCAATTGGCGCTCAAAAAGCTGTACCGATGAAAGTGAAAGGTGACGATCTGAAAGGGTGCTATCTCGGAGTTGATTATCTAAAAGCAGTCGCTCTGGGCAAAAAAGTGAGTTTGGGTAAGAAAGTGGCAGTAGTAGGTGGAGGTAACACAGCTATAGACTGTGCTCGTACCGCCAGACGTAGCGGCGCAGATGTAACACTTGTCTACAGACGTACCCGCAAAGAAATGCCGGCAGAGGCTTATGAAGTTGATGCCGCCGAGGAAGAAGGCGTCAAATTTCACTTTCTCACAAACCCGGTAGAATATATCGGTGCGAAAAACAAACTGAAAACCATCAAGCTGGAGAAGATGAAACTAGGCGAACCGGATGACAGTGGTCGTCGACGTCCGGAACCGACCGGCGAATTCTTCACCGAAGCATATACTTCCGTTATTGCAGCTATATCTCAGATACCGGATGTAGATTTCCTTACCGAAGATGCCAATCGTCTGGGAAAAGAAGGGCTCAAACTTACACGCTGGCTCACTGCTGAAGTGGACGAACAGACTATGTTTACCGGTATAGACAGAGTTTTTGCCGGCGGTGATTTTCAACGAGGACCTGCCACAGCTATAGAAGCGATAGCTGATGGCAGATTGGCTGCCGAAGCGATAGATCGCTATCTTTCCGGTAAGATGATGATGGATATTTCCAACATATTCACTTCCCAAAAAGCCAAAAAAATTGATGAAATCGACCCGACAGAATATGAACAATATGAAAAAATAGCCAAACTGAAAATGCCGGAACTCGACGCTGAAGCGAGAATCAAATCACATGATGAAGTAGAGCTCGGTTTTTCTGACGATGATGCCAAAATAGAGGCAGAACGCTGCTTGGAATGCGGTTGTCAGGTAAATACACATTGCGATCTGCGCGATTATGCCACCGATTATAAAATCGATGTTGAACTATTTATGGGAGATAAAAACAGACACCCTATCGATGAATCTCATCCGTTTATTCTGCGTGATGCCAACAAATGTATCAAATGCGGACGCTGTGTGCGTATCTGTGCTGAAGTTCAAGGTCCGGGAGTACTCGGTTATATTTATCGTGGCTTTGTAACCTATGTGGCGCCGGAGCTGGGAGAAAGTCTTACCAAAACCGAATGCGAAGCTTGTGGTAAATGTATCGAAGTCTGTCCGGTAGGTGCGCTGGTTCCCCGCAATCTAAACTATAAACTAAATCCGCACCAAACTGATAGGATCACGCAAAATTGCGGTCTTTGCAGTAACGGCTGCGAAATCGATATCAATATCCAGTCCGGTAGAATCACTACCATTACACCGGCGGAGAATTCCAAATACCAAAGAGATCTCTGCTTCCATGGCAAATTCGGCTGGCAGGTGTTTGACAATTTCAACAGACTGAAAAAACCTCTGTTGAAACATGAGACAATGAAAAATTGGGACAAGTTTCTCGAATGTTGGCAGGAATTCAAAACCAATAAGGAGATGAATTCTTATTTAAAGGAGAAGTTGGATCAAGCCGATTCGAAACATATCTACATCTCCGGTGATGTAACCAATGAAGAGATGCTACTGATGAAAACCATCGCTTCTTCTATGGGAGCCGAAATATCATCCCTGTCTTACTATCGATCTTTTGTAGAGAAATTCTACAATACCAAACTATTACCGAAGAATCAGGAAGATATCGAAAAAGCCGAAACTATCGTATTGGTCGGTGATGTGAATCATACTCTGAAGATAAAAGCAAGGCAAGCTCAAAGAAACGGCAAGAAACTTGTTATCATCTCGAAAGATAAGAAAGAGTTCAACAAATATGCCGATGTTCTACTCAATGAGGACCCGATAAACGATACACTCGAACGCATCTTAGATTATTACAATGATGAAGATGAGATAGCTTCTGAAGAAGTGATGGAAGAGAGACCCTCGCCGATAGAACTCGATCTTCCAGAAAAAACCTTGTTTATCTACAACAAAGATGAATTCTCAGAAGAGACGATGTGGAATCTATGGATGTTGGGAGCTATCGTGTGCGATTTTGAGACAGGCTCGGGTATTTGGCCTACCACTAGCATAAATAACTTTATCGGACTGCTGAAAAACAAGATAAAACCGGGTATCCCCAAACTGTCCGATTTTGTCGTCCTCTATGGCGAATTACCTTGTGAAGAGCAAAAAAAACGCATCCGAAACAGTCAGTTCATACTCTCGTTCACTACACATTTGGACGAACTCGATCCCGCTCATATGGTTTTTCCCAAACCATCTTATCTAGAGATCAAAGGAACAGCTTTTGCCAATGACGGACAGAAACTGGATTTCAAAAATCCGACCACGTCCAGATCTTTCAGAAAGATCCTGAGTCTGTTTTATGATCTTGAGCTTATCAACAAAGAGCAAAAGTCGGAAGAATATTGGCGTAAGCAAGCTGAACATATAGCAGAATTTGAGAACAACCCACTTTCAAGTTTGGAATTGGTCGACAGTCTTTCATCTATGGACAAAGTTGATTTCAGCAAGCCTAAGATTCGCAGTATCCACAAAAATCTAATCAATAAGCTTAAGAAAATGGCGAAATCTAATGGTGAGAAAAATAAAGATATATAAATTGATTGACAGTGTAGTCACTTTAAAAATTATGTCTTTATAAAGATATGATTATTAAGATGAGGAGTGATAGATAATGAAAAAAGGAATTCATCCGAAGTATGAGAAGGTCACTGTAACATGTGCCTGTGGGAATACTTTTGAAACTCGATCGACCAGCGACAAGTTAAAAGTAGAAGTTTGCTCAAATTGCCATCCTTTCTACACGGGTAAACAGCGTGTGATGGCTAAAAAAGGTAGAGTAGAGAAATTCAAGCAGAAATATCAAAAGAACGATAAAAATTAGTTTCGAAATGAGAATATGCACCACAACAAGATTTGGTTGTGGTGCTATTTTTTTGGAGTTGTCTAGATGAAAAAAAGGATAGAGATCGGTGGGCAGGCTGTTATAGAAGGCGTGATGATGAGAGGTCCCGAATATATCGCTACTGCCATACGCCGAAAAGATGATAGCATCGAAATTAAGCGTGAACCTTTTGTGAGCATCACCAAAAGGAACAAAGTTTTGGGTTTACCGATCATACGCGGATTTGTCTCGTTGATCGAAATGTTGATTATCGGCATCAAAACGCTGAATTTCTCTGCCACTCGTGCCGAATTGGATTTTCAGGATGAGAAGAAGAAAAAAAAGAGCAAAATCATGGAAAACATCGAGACATTCTTTAGTTATGTTCTCGCTTTCGGACTGGCTTTTCTCTTGTTCGCATACCTGCCTTATCAGATAGCGGAATGGTTGCAGCTGGGTAAGGAGAATGTTTTTTTCAATATATTTGCCGGTATCATTCGGATAATCTTTTTTGTCTTATATGTCTGGTTGATAAGCCATATCAAGGATATCAAGCGTGTGTTTGAATATCATGGAGCGGAGCATAAAAGTGTGTTTGCCTATGAATCTGATGCCGATCTGAAAGCGGAATTTATCCAAAAATTCTCTACCAAACATCCCCGCTGCGGAACTAGTTTCATCTTCTTAGTGCTTTTGATCTCGATTTTAGTTTTTTCTATCGTGGATACAATCTATTCCAATATATGGGGAGTACCTTCTGTATTTACCCGAATCGGTTATCATTTGCTCATGCTGCCGATAATCTCCGGTATCTCATACGAAATTCTGAAATTTTCCGGCAAACGGATAAATCATCCGCTAGTTAAGTTAATTACTTATCCAGGGATGGCACTGCAGAATATCACGACCAAATCACCGGATGACAAGCAGATAGAAATCGCCTTGTTAGCAATGAAATCTGCTCTGGGAATTGAAATTGCGAATTGCGAAAATTGTCGCTTTTTAAAGGAATAATATGATACCTGAAGAAAAAATTCAACAGTTAACCGAAGAATTTGAAGAACTAAAAACTGAAGTTTCTGATCCTGCCAAGATTGCAGATCAACGTTATTATCGCAAGATAACCAAAAGATTCAAAGAACTGGATAAAATACTGCAAGTGTATGAAGAAGTGAACCAGATAAAAGAAACTATCGGCGAAAACAAAGAACTGATCCAACATGATAATGAGCCTGAATTGAAGGAAATGGCAAAACATGAAAATGAACTGCTGCAAAAAAAATTAGCTCGGAAGACAGAAATTCTAAAAGATCTGCTCGCTCCCAAAGATCCCAATGATGACAAAGATGCCATAGTTGAGATTCGTGCTGGGACAGGTGGTGAAGAAGCAGCTTTGTTTGTGGCCGATTTGTTTAAGATGTATTCGAATTACGCTGAGAAAAAGGGCTGGAAGCAAAATATTCTCTCCTCCAATCCGACTGGTGTTGGCGGATTTAAAGAGATAATTTTCTCATTATCAGGTGATAATGTTTATGGTAATATGCGATTCGAGAGTGGTGTTCATCGTGTCCAGCGCGTTCCGACAACCGAATCTCAAGGGCGCGTCCATACCTCTGCCATATCAGTAGCAGTTCTCCCAGAAGCTGACGATATCGATATCGAGATAAACGACAACGACCTGAAGATCGATGTATTTCGCTCTTCCGGACACGGCGGACAAAGTGTTAATACCACCGACTCCGCAGTCAGGATTACTCACTTACCTTCCGGATTGGTAGTTAGCTGCCAAGATGAAAAATCCCAGATCAAAAACAAAGCAAAAGCGATGAAAGTATTACGTTCCAGATTGCTGGATATGGAGATAGCCAAGCAAGAAGCTGAAATAGCCAGAGATCGTAAATCACAAGTCGGAACCGGCGACAGAAGTGCCAAAATCAGAACATACAACTTCCCACAATCTCGAGTTACTGATCATCGGATCAATCTGACATCCCATAATTTAAACAATATCCTACTCGGAGAAATCGATGAATTTATCGAGACACTCAAACTTGCCAGTAAAAACGAACAAATGAAGAGCTGATGATAGTAATTTTATCGTTAATACTCATTGTAATCTTTTTTCTCCTATCGGCATTTTTCTCCGGTATAGAGACAGGGCTAGTCTCCTTGGATAAGATAAAACTGGAACAAGAATCCAAAACAAACAAGCGGAAAAACACTATCTATCAATTCCTAAAAACCCCTGATAACATATTCGGCACTACTTTGATCGGGAATAACATCTCGGTAGTTGTGCTTACCTCGGTCACAGTTTTCTTGATCAAACATCTAAACAAACAGTATGAAATGAATATTTCGAATACCACGATGACTCTTGCTCTCTCTATCTTGATTTTGATTTTTGCGGAAATGATCCCCAAAGCAATCTATAGAGACAAATCTTATCTGCTCGTCTCCAAGATGTTTCCTCTACTAAAATTCTTTTATCTGCTCTTTCGTCCATTTGTCAAAATTGTATCTCTCATCAATTCATTTTTTGTGCATATTCTCAAACTAAAAGAAAGAGGGAGCTACTTCAGCATTACCCGCGATGATCTTTCCTATATGCTATCCGAAGCTGAAGATACGGGTGTGATCCATGAAGATCAAAGGGAGATGTTGGAAGAAGCATTGGAATTTACCGAACTAAAAGCTGAAAATGTAATGGTTCACCGTACCGATATCATCGCTTTGCACAAGGATATGAAAACACCAGAAATCCTTGAGATTGCTCAACGGGAATGTTTTACCAGATATCCAGTCTATGATGATGACTTGGATAATATCGTCGGGATGTTGATAATTTATGATTTGATGAAAGTGGCAGATAACAGGGAAATGAGAGCGAAAGATTTTGTGCGGGAGACTTTTTTTGCACCCGAGACCATGAATGTGAACACCTTGCTCACCGAGATGCAAACCAACAAAAAGAGCATGGCAATCATCGTTGATGCTTTTGGCGGTACTGCCGGTTTGGTCACTGTAGAAGACATATTAGAAGAGATCGTCGGTGAGATAGAAGATGAATTTGATATCTCCAGTAAAAATGTGGAAGTTATAGGAGAAAATGAATATATAGTGCAGGGATTTGTAGAGATAGATTTCTTGAACGACCAATATGATTTGAATCTACCGGAAGGTGATTACGAAACCATCGCCGGACTGGTCTTGGACAGATTAAGGCGCATCCCCACTTTGAATACAAAACTGAAGGTGGGTAGATGGAACTTGCAGATAATTCAAGTATCTACAAATAAAATCGAGAAAATAAAACTGAGTTTGGCTGAAGAGAAATGAAAGTAATAAAGACAAATGTTCTCAATCCGGTCGATAAATTTCAAATTGAATATCTACCTGAAGTATATCTCAGTGTCGAAGGAACAAAGATAAAGTCTATAGAAACTGTCATGCCAGAAAATATTCCCTATGAAGACCACACGGATTCGGTTTGCTTGCCGGGGCTTATAGATGCTCATACGCATCTCTCGCAATTCTATGTACGTGGAAAGCATAGTCACGATCTTCTGCAATGGTTGAATGACCACATTTTTTTGGAAGAATTGAGATCTTCCAAGATAGAATATGCACGCAAACTAAGTGAAGATTTTTTCGAAGCTCTATTTAGAGTCGGTACTACCACAGCTGTCATCTACACAGCACCTTTCTACTCTGCTTGTGATATTGCCTTCGAAACTGCTAAAAAACTCGGTGCTCGGTCACTAATCGGTATGACTATGATGGATACAAATTCACCAAGAGAACTCAGCCAAGATACCGATAAGGCAATAGAAGAGAGTATCCGACTTTGCGAAAACTGGCACGATAAAAATGGACTACTACAATACATATTCAGCCCCAGATTTGCTCCTGTCTGTTCAGCAAAACTAATGCGGGAAATCTCCGATTATGCCAAATCGAACGAGATCTTCATCCAAACCCATCTCTCGGAAAATCTTGATGAGATCAAATGGGTGAAATCACTTTTCCCAGATTGTGCCAACTATACCGAAGTTTATGAAAAATATGGTTTGCTTACCGATAAAACCTTGCTCGCCCATGTTATTCACATCAGCGACGAGGAGCTCCAACTTATCCAAAATCATGATAGCCGAGTAATCCATTGTCCGGACTCCAATTTTTTCCTCAAAAGCGGTGCTTTTTTATCTAAGAAATTTATCGACAATGACATGAAATTAGCTTTGGCATCCGATGTGGGAGCAGGAACGACGTTATCGATGTTCAATGTGATGAAAATGAGCCTTTATCGTCAGGAAACCGATCAGATCATACCTGAGACTGCTTTTTATTATTCTACATTGGGAGCAGCACTCGCTCTTGATAAAGAGGAGTGTATCGGCTCGATCGAAAGTGGTAAACAAGCAGACTTTATCTTGATGCCGATAGAAGATATAGCTCACAAGACAGGTGAAGATATCCTATCAAACTTGATCTATCTATGGCAGGAACATCCAATTTCTGCTACTTATATAGCAGGTAAATGTGTTTATGAAAAATAATAATCGTGGAGGTAAGTTATGAAACTTGTAGAATGCGTACCCAACTTTAGTGAAGGTCGCGATCAGAATGTACTGAATGAAATTTCTCAGACTATCAAGTCTATTAAGAATGTAGTATTGCTCGATGTCGATCCGGGAGCAGACACAAACAGAACTGTGTTCACCTTTGTAGGTGAGCCAAATCACACTTTAGAAGCCGCTTTCCAGGCTATTAAAAAGGCTGCTGAACTTATCGATATGAGCAAACACAAAGGTGAACATCCGCGTATGGGTGCTACAGATGTCTGCCCCTTTGTTCCTGTAGCCGGTATCACGATGGAAGAATGCGTGGAACTTTCTAAAAAATTGGCAAAAAGAGTTGGTGAAGAGCTGAAAATACCGGTATATCTCTATGAATATTCTGCTTCCAGACCGGAATGGAAAAATCTGGCTAATATCAGAAAAGGCGAATATGAAGCTCTGCCGGCAAAAATGAAAGATGAGAAATGGAAACCGGATTTTGGACCACAGGAATTCAACGCCCGTGCAGGTGCTACTGCGATCGGGGCTCGCGAATTTCTCATCGCTTACAATATCAACTTGAATACCCGCGACAAGAAAAAAGCACACGATATCGCCCTCTCAATCAGAGAAAAAGGTAGGTTAAAAAGGGATAAGAACAGAAAGATAGTTCGGGATGAAAATGGCAAAAAACTCAGAGTCCCCGGCTTATTTCAAAACTGTAAAGCGGTCGGTTGGTATATAGATGAATACAATCGTGCTCAGATCAGTATGAATCTGACTAACTACAAAATCTCACCACCACATAAAGTGCTGGAAAAAGTACGAGAGCTTGCCCTTGAGAAAGGGTTGGTCGTCACAGGAAGTGAATTGGTAGGCTTGATTCCGAAAGAAGCTATGATCCAAGCTGGAAAGTACTATCTGGATGCCATGGATGAAACTACCGGCATACCGGAGAAAATGATTATCGAAACTGCCATCCAATCTATGGGATTGTCCGAACTCGGACCATTCGATATCTATAAGAAAGTGATAGAATATGCTATCGAGGATAAAGATAATCTTGTCAACATGACAATCTCCGACTTTGCTGACGAGTTATCGACCGATTCTCCTGCTCCGGGCGGTGGTAGTGTGGCTGCAGTTTCTGCTGCTCTATCCGGCGCTCTTTCTGCTATGGTTTCCAACTTGACCTACAATAAAAAAGGTTATGAAAAAGTATGGCAGCAGGCAAAAGAGTTGGCTGATAAGGGACAAGAGATCAAAAAACAAGCTCTATATGCCGTCGACAAAGATACTCAGGCATTTTATGATATGATGGATGCTATGCGCCTTCCTAAAAAGAGTGATGAGGACAAAGCCAAAAGAGCAGAAGCAATTCAAGAGGCAACCAAACAAGCTATCTTGGTTCCTTTGGAAACCATCGAAATAGCTCATCAGGCAGTCCAAGTTGCCAAAGAGATTGCTGCAATTGGTAATGAAAACGCACTCTCCGACGCCGGTGTAGCTGCTATAACTGCTAATGCCGGAGCTAAAGCAGCTTATCTGAACATCAAGATCAATATGCCCGGAATCGAAGATGAAAAATTCAAAACTGACATTTTGGGAAAAGCAGAGAAACTCTGTACTCAGATCGAAAAATCTGCTACTGAAACAGAAAAATCTATCAAAGATAATATCTAAATCTTAAAAACTCAGGGAGAGCGCCTCAGACGCTCTCCTGTTTTGTTTGGATCGGAAAGAAATATGAAATACTTATTCGGACCTGTACCCTCGCGCAGACTCGGTATGTCACTCGGAGTGGATTTGGTTCCTTACAAATACTGCACTATGAATTGTATTTACTGTGAAGTGGGATGCACTACAAACTTGGAAATCGAACGAGCTGAATATGTGCCGACGGATAAAGTCATCTCGGAATTGGACGACTATCTCAGCTCTAACCCGGCTCTTGATTATATCACTTTCTCAGGTTCGGGCGAGCCCACCCTGCATAGCAAGATTGGTAGCATCATCGAATTTTTGAAAACCAAGTATCCGCAATATAAGATAGCATTGCTGACCAACTCAACTTTATTGTCAGACAAACAACTCAGAGAAGAGCTCTGCCCGATAGACCTCATCTTACCTTCTTTAGATGCTGCTAGCGAGGATATATTTGAAAAGATCAATCGTCCTCATCCCAAACTCAAACCTAAAAACATAATCGCCGGTCTGAAGGCTTTTCGCCGCGAATGCAAGGCAACTATGTGGCTGGAGATTTTCATCATCCCAACTCAGAATGACCATGAGGATGAGATCCGCAAGCTAACAGAAGCAGCTTTTGAGATAAGTCCGGATAAGGTGCAGATCAATGCCTTGGATAGACCGGGCGCTGAAGATTGGGTGAAAAAATCTGATTATCATACTTTAGAAAAGATCAGAGATTTTTTCCTACCTATGGAAACTGAGATCATTGCTTCAAAACCACAGCAGAAGAAAATAAAATCCGATCACGCTGCAATAGAAGAAACTATCCTCAATACGATAAGACGCCGCCCCTGCACAATCGAAGACCTCATTTCTATCACAGGCTATGATAAAGAGCTCATCCGCAAAAAGCTCGATCTATTGAAGCGCCACAATCAAATCACCTTATCCAGACAAGATAGAGGTGATTTCTATATGATTCTGCATTAATCAGGATCGACTTTTAGCACATCTTTGATAAGCTTTTCCAAAGTCTCTTTGGGTAATGCGCCATTCGCCATTTGTGGCTTATCATCTACAGGTATAAACAGTATCGAAGGTATACTGCGTATGCCAAACATACCAGATAATTCCGGCTCCTTTTCTGTGTCAACTTTATAGATTTTTACCTTGCCCTCATAGCTTTTACTTAAATCTTCCAATACCGGAGTTAGCATCTTGCAGGGAGCACACCAATCTGCATAAAAATCTATGATAGCAGGTTTATCTCCTTTGTATTCCCACTGTTCGTTGTTCTCATAATCAAATACCTTTTCTTTGAATGTGTCTTTGTTTAGATTTTCCATCTTTTCTCTCCTTATCTTTTATTATTTAACCATATTATAACTAACAATTACATATAGGCAAATATGAATATTGTAGTTATATTGGCATTTGACTAATATTAACAACTATTATCTTATGTCACATGCAGATATTAATATTATTTTGAGGTTATTCTTTTCTCGCAGTTCCATGAGTGATATTTTACTCACTTTAACCTTGCCAATATCTAGCATGATAAATTATTTGTTTTATTATCTACCGGAAAGGAAATAGAGATATGAAGAAAGTAAGCTATTTGTTAGATAAACTTGATGATTGCTTTTCGAGTTATTCATCTGCCCAGATTGCCAAAGCAAAAACCATTTTTTACAAAAAACTCGCATTGAAAATGCACAAGTATTACGGTGGGAAAATGCAGGTAATGCCCAAAGCGGGAATTTATGGAATCAACTGGTTTAATGTATGGTACACTCCGGGAGTATCTTCCGTGTCCACTTCTATTCGTGATAACAACGATTTATCTTTTGAACTCACCAATCGCGGTAATCTGGTAGCCATAGTAAGTGATTCTACCAGAGTTTTAGGCGATGGAGATTGCACTCCTTCCGGTGGTTTGGGTGTAATGGAAGGCAAAGCATTTCTGATGAAATATCTGGGTGGAGTGGATGCATATCCTCTTTGTGTGAATAGTCGTAATAGTTCAGGTGAAAACGATGCTGATAAGCTCATCGGTTTTGTCAAAATGCTGCAACACAGTTTCGGTGCCATCAATTTGGAAGATATCTCTCAGCCAAATTGTTATCGTGTCTTAGACGAGTTAAGGGAATCTTGTGATATACCTGTCTGGCATGATGATGCTCAAGGAACTGCATGTGTTACAGTTGCCGGATTGATAAACGCTCTCAAATTAGTTGATAAAGACATCTCCAATTGTAAGATAGTTCTTCTGGGTGCCGGAGCTTCCAATACTACCGTAGCTGAACTTCTAATCTCTTTGGGTGCCGATGCCGGTAATATTATTCTCTTCGACTCAAAAGGTTCATTAGACTCCGATAGATCCGATATCGCCGCAGATGAGCGGTATTACAAGAAATGGCATCTGTGTGAAAATAGTAATCATGATAAAATTAAGACACACGAACAAGCATTTGTAGGTGCAGATATTCTGGTTGCGCTTTCTAAGCCGGGACCTGATGTAGTGAAACCAAGCTGGATTAGTTCGATGAACAAGAAAGCGATTGTTTTCACCTGCGCCAATCCGATCCCGGAGATCTATCCTTATGCAGCTAAAGAGGCGGGGGCTTATATCGTAGCTACCGGTCGAGGAGATTTTCCCAACCAGATAAATAACTCACTCGGCTTCCCCGGTATACTCAAAGGGGCACTAATGGTCAGAGCAAAAAAGATCAGTAATAATATGGTACTAGCAGCTGCACATGCTCTGGCTGATTATGCCGAAGCAAAAGGTATAGATTCCGAACATATCATCCCGACAATGGAAGATACAGAAGTTTTTCCGATCATCGCTGCTGAGGTCGGGAATGCTGCTATCGATGAAGGACTGGCAAGAAAAACGATGAGTAAGAGAGATCTGCAAATTTGGGCTAACGATGACATATCCAAAGCTCAGCTGGTCATTAATAATCTTATCGAGAATAAATTCATCTCGCCGCCGCCTGAGGACATTCTACAGAACACCTTATCAGAAACTATCACTGAGATGGAGAATACTTAACGTTTGATATAATGACAGCCGATAGATTTTTTATTGTGCAGAGCTGCTTCTATTATCAGAAGCGAGTTTACCACTCCATTTCTTAATTCGATAATATTCTTGGTCAGGCGTGATCTTTTGTAAAACTTAAAAATCCGATGGGCATGATAATTCAAGTCGGACTTGGCACGTTCCAGCCCTTTCTCAGTTCGAATTATGCCGGCATAATTCCACATAGTGAGCTGGATTACTTTCCAGTCTTGCTGAAAAAGAAGCGGATCGAATTCTTCTGAGAAACCGGGTGTCTTCCACTCTGGGATCTTATCAAATCGATTAACATCTATCTTTTCGAATCTATCTGAGATATCATTAGCTGCTTGTTTAGCCCACAAAAGCCCTTCCACCAGCGAAGTAGAAGCTAGTCTGTTCGCTCCATGCAAACCACTGCAGGCAATTTCTCCGATAGCATAGAGATTTTTGATAGAAGCTCTACCTCGGATATCTGCTTTGATCCCACCGCAAAAATAATGAGCTGCCGGTACTACTGGTATTGGTTCTTTGGATATATCTATCCCACCTTCCATGCAGGTATTGTATATATTAGGAAAACGGTCTTTTATAGGAAGATCTCCCTTATACCCACTAGCAATATCCAAAAACATGAATTCTTTTCCTGTACGTCCCATTTCATCATAGATCGCTCTGGCGACGACATCTCGAGGTGCGAGTTCCATATGCTCAGAATATCGCTGCATAAATCGTTCGCCCTCATGATTCAACAAGACAGCTCCTTCACCACGAAGAGATTCGGAGATCAGGAATCTATGAATATCACGATGATATAGAGAAGTAGGATGAAACTGGACAAATTCGGCATTGATAATATCTGCGCCGGCTCTATGTGCCATACTCATGCCATCCCCTGTAGCAGAGGGCAGGTTTGTGGTATGACGGTAAAGATTTCCCAAGCCACCGGTAGCGATTATCACTCGATGAGAGAAGAAAGTATCAACCCGCTTCTCACTATTGTTCAGAGCATACACACCCATCACTTCACGTTCCTTATAAAGCTCCTGAGTATCAAGCGAATTATGATTGTTCGTAATCAGATCTATGGCAGTATGATCTGATTTGATTTCCAATCCGATTTTCTGAGCATAGGAACATAACGCTTTCTGGATTATCTCACCGGTCCTATCTTCATAGTGTAGAATGCGTCTGAGCGAGTGCGCTGCTTCTTCGGTATAATCTAGCTCTTTTGCCGGTGTTTTGCTAAACTCTATACCGATCTTATCTATCAGAAAATCGAAAACCAATTTCGGACCTTCTTTGGCAAAAAGCTCCACCGCTTCCTGATAATTATAATAAGAACCGGCTATAAGGATATCTTTCTTGAGGAGCTTGCAATTATCTTGCTTGTTCTTTGCAATAATACCACCCTGTGCATAGTAAGTGGCTGTTTCCAGAGGGTTATCCTCTTTTGTGAGTAAAACGACATCAAATCCTTGTTCTTTGAGCATTATCCCTGCAGTGATTCCCGCAATACCGCTTCCTAATATCACTATATCATAAGAATATTTCATCATTTCCCGCTTTCTACTATCCGGATCATTTTCTCAAGAGCTTTTCTAGCATTTACCATATGCTCTTGTGATACTTCAACTTCTATTTTTAGTTCGCCTTCATTGTTTTCATATGCTTGGATAGATTGTAGCGACAAGTATAAACTTTCCAAATCTATCTTACCCATGTTAAAACAATCCGAACGCCTCAGCGGAACAATAGTTTTAGATGGATACTCCATCTGCAAACGATGGACAAAATGATATTCCGTTCCGATTCCCCAAACCGAACCATCCGCAGCATCTTTGACTTCATTGTAGATCTTCTGAGTAGAACCGCTCATATCTGCTGCCTCTACGATCTCTTCATCACACTCGGGATGAACTATAATGTTGATCTTGGGGTATGTTTTTCTCAACTGTTCAATATCCGATAAATGAAAACGCTTGTGCACAATGCAAAATCCATCCCAAATAAATAGTTTTACTTTCGAATAATCTCCTTCGGGAGTATCCGAATCGACTCGCATCACCTCATCCGAACCTAGCCCTAACAGATTGGCAGAGTTTATACCAAGATTATAGTCCGGGCTAAAAAAAACTGCTTTGCCCTGTTTATGATAATACCGGATAATATCTACCGCATTGGAGCTGGTACACACAGCACCACCATGCTCTCCACAAAAGCTTTTGGTAGCAGCATAGGAATTCATGTAAGTAACCGGGATCACTTCCTTTTGAGTCGATGAAGTCAATTTCTTATGAACATTCCGAGCGGCATCATCTTCTATCATATTGGCAAGCGGACATCCCGCCGTGATTTGCGGTATCAGCACCTTTTGCTTTTCAGATGCGAGTATCTTGGCTCCTTCTGCCATGAAGAGCACTCCACACATTACTATATATTCAGCTTTACTTCTGCTGCATTCTACCGCTAATTTATAGGAATCTCCCACAAAATCGCCAATCTCGACAATCTCCGGTATGATATAATGATGTACCGGTATTATCACCTTACTCCCCAATTCACTTCTTAGTTTCACAATCTTCTCGATAAGTTCGTTCATATCTGCTCACCTCTTTTTTTCAATGAAAAATCAAAACTCTTTACACTATGCGTCAATTCCCCCACAGAAATACAATCTACCCCGGTTTGAGCAAATTCTCGCACAGTTTGCAAGCTTACATTACCCGAAGCTTCCAAAATAACTTCCTTATTTACCAATTTCACTGCCTCTTTCATCATCTCACAGGACATATTGTCCAACATGATGACATCTACTCGGCAAGCCAGAGCGTCTTTCACTTCGTCCAAATTGCTGGCTTCTACTTCTATCTTGTAAGCATTGCCCCATTTATTTCGAACTGCATCCACAGCTTTGCTTATGCTTCCTACACAATCGATATGATTATCTTTGATAAGCACCATATCGAAAAGTCCCATCCGATGGTTTTCACCACCACCACATTTAACTGCATATTTCTGCAAATTTCTAAGTCCGGGCAGTGTCTTCCTGGTATCCATAATAGAGACCTTATTATCGACCGCATGTACATATTCGCATGTTTTGGTGGCAATACCGCTTAGATGGGCAATTATGTTCAAAGCTGTCCGTTCAGCTGTTAGAATAGACAATACCTTACCCTTAATCCGAGCCACCGTATCTTTTTTTTGTAACAAATCACCATCTTTGAAATTGAATTCAATTTTTATCTCCGGATCTATATAGTGAAATGCTTTTTTGAAATATTCTTGCCCGCAAAGGATACCATCCTGTTTTGCCAAAAGAACAAATTCATCCTGCTGATCACCAAAAATAGCGATACTAGTTACATCTCCCCTATCTTGCAGATCTTCCTCAAAAGCAGTTTTGATCAATATATCCATTTTCTCCTCGATTCCTTGGTAGGATAAACTCTGAGCAAATCTCTAATTGTCAATAAAAATTACTGACTGAGGTCAACTTTTATGGATTAAGATATCTACTGACCATCAATTCTTTGATACTGCAGTCTATAGGTTAGAGGTTGTTTTAGTTTTGAACTGGTGATAGTAACTCTAAGCTCCAACCCTTTTTCGGAACCAATATATTCATTCACCCGTTTACCATCTTCAGCTACGAATGATTGTCTTAAACTGTTGTCTTTGAAGATAGTAGTCACCTCAAACTCTTCTCCATCTTCCCGGGTCCACCTCTTTGAAGAACCATCGAGATTGGTCTTTACTGCAGGTTTGCCATCAGTAGCGATAAAAACACTATCTGTTTTTGTTATGATATCGATACTTTGGTATGGTTCATTTGTATTTCGCAGTCTTCTCCTTGCTATTGGTCTGGTGATAAAACTCATCGTGCTCACTGTCTCATCAATAGCAGCAAACACATCTTCGCTTTGCTCGGGTAAATAGATATAGTTCCCATCTAGATTGACTGGTTCAGCTACAAGATATATTGAGATGAGAAATAGAAAGCAAATCAGCCCCATAATTATTTTCATATAATAGCTCCTGGTTATTTTCTGAATAAAAAAACGGCTCCCAAATAGGAGCCGCTTTTCTAACTTGCTTTACTCTTTTGGTTCTGCTGGTGCAGCTTTAGGTTTCATTAATGCCTGAATCAAAGATAGTATTGCAATAACAATACCAATCAGAATGAAATTGATCGGCTCTTGTACTCCAGCCCATAGACCGGATACAATCGTCCAAATACCAACGATTCCAACTACGATTCCTTGCCATTTTCCAGCCCAAAAAGCTAAAACTGCTACCACTACACCAATAATGATTGCAACAATCGAATTAAATAGGCTGGCAAAAATAATACCTGTCAACAGTAACCAAAGACCTAGGATGAAATTTACCCAAGGTTTCCACATACTTCGTCCCTCCTCGTTCTTTTATTTTAATCCTCTCGGATTATTCTTATCTGAGGAGACTCCGTAATCTCCTATCATTCTTACCTTACCTATTTCTGTTGAAAAATATACAATTGCATTAATTTCTGTCAACTATAATTTCATTTTTTTGAAAAAATACACCGGGATATGATTCGTGGAATATAGTGTATCTTGCTATTTGATAATAGATTGGACGATTTTATTGGCAACACTATATATATCTATATCGTGTTGATAAATTTTTTCCAAATCAGTTTGTAAATTCTCATTATTTTCCAAATGATACTTAGCCTGTTTCAATAATTTATTGTGAGTTATATGTTTTAACTCGGTTTCCAATCTCTCTTTTCTTATCTTATCCAAAAGATCATTTTCCGTCAGATAGCTTAAGTATTCTTCTGTTTTTTCACAAAGTTTATCCACATCGACATTATCTCGTGCGATAACTTTATTGATCGGTGGTTTCCAACCCTTTGTTTCTGCCAGATCTTGCAGCATCTCGATCTCCATCACCGTTCGCTCCAAGCCATCTTTATCCGCTTTGTTGACCACGAATAAATCTGCTATCTCCATAATACCGGCTTTGATCGCTTGAATATCGTCTCCCATACCGGGTACCAAGACCAACAGAGTAGCATCGACATTTTTTACAATTTCGATTTCTGACTGTCCCACTCCAACCGTTTCTATGAAAATATAATCACATCCGAAAGCATCTAAAATCCGCACGGTATCGGCTGTTGCAGGAGATATCCCGCCCAAATGACCACGGGTTGCCATGCTTCTGATAAACACCTGATCATCAGCAGCAAATTGCTGCAGGCGGATCCTATCACCCAAAATTGCTCCGCCGCTGAACGGACTGGTCGGGTCAACAGCAACGATTCCGACTTTTTTTTCTCTGGTTCTATAGTACTTCACCATCTTATCGGTCAGCGTACTTTTACCCACTCCGGGAGCTCCCGTGATGCCGATGATCTTGGCTCTACCGAGATAGGGAGTGATCAGTTTGATTATTGCCTCGTTCATATCGGTATTCTCGGCTATGGAGATCAGTTTTGCAGTCGCCAGCATGTCATCGGCTAAAAGTCGATCTACTAATTGTTTTAAGGTTGTTTCGTCTATATTTCCCATTTTTTCAACTCAGCTATCAGCGTTTCCAGCTCTTTTTGGTAAGAGGGCGTTACCAGCACTTGCAGATATTTGTTTTCAGTTGTGGAATAAGAACACATCCCCTCAAAACCTTCCAGAAAATAGCCCAAATATATCCTCTGTGTATCCGGCACTTCGATTTTGTACTGGATGCAGCCGTCGGCTAATTCGGTTACGGACAAGACTTCAAATTCCACTTCTATTCCTTTGTATTATTCACCAGAACATGTTTCAATACTTCATTAACTTTTTCTACCAAAATTATGTTCAGCCCCTGTTTGACAATATCATTTACTTCTTCCAGATTAGGAGCATTTTTCTTTGGGATGATAACATTGGTTATCCCAGCTCGTTTGGCAGCGATGAGTTTCTCTTCCAAGCCTCCTATCGGCAATACTTTGCCGGATAGTGTAATCTCACCCGTCATCGCGAAATTATGTCGCACTTTTTTACCGGACAAAATGGATACCATAGCCGAAACGATAGTTACACCGGCAGAAGGACCATCTTTTGGGATAGCACCCTCAGGAATATGCAAATGCAGATCATACTTCTTATGAAAATTGTCAGCTATACCATATCTTTTGGCATGAGCGCGCGCATAACTAAATGCAGCCTGAGCCGATTCCCTCATAATATTACCCAAATGGCCGGTGAGCTCCAGTTTGCCGGTTCCGTTCATCTTCACGATCTCTATATCCAATGTTTCGCCACCATATTGTGTCCAAGCCAAGCCGGTAGCAATCCCGACGGCATCTTCTCTGTTCACATCAGAGTATAGATGCTTGGGAACGCCAAGATAATCCTTCAGTCCACTCTTTTTGATGGTTGCACTTCTTTTGACTTTTCCTTCTACATACTTCTTCACAACTTTTCGGACGATCGTAGCAAGTTTTCTCTCCAAATCGCGTACACCGGCTTCTCTGGTGTAATTATTTATCACATCTTTGATAGCACTTTCTGCGATTTTCACATTCAGTTTATTCTTGATGTCATGTTCTCTGATTATTTTTGGTATCAGATGTTTGGATGCTATTTTCTCCTTTTCGAAAGCAGTATAGCCGGGGATCTCTATGATCTCCATTCTATCAAGTAACGGACGAGGGATAGACATTAGTGTGTTTGCCGTAGTTATGAATAGAACTTGAGAGAGATCATATTCGAAGTCCAAATAATGGTCTCGAAAGCTGTTGTTTTGCTCGGGATCCAAAACTTCCAGCAAGGCTGAGGCAGGATCACCGCGGAAATCCATACTCATCTTATCTACTTCATCCATCATTATCAGCGGATTTTTCTGTCCCGCTTTTTTCATACTTTGGATAATAACGCCGGGTAGAGCTCCCACATAAGTTCTTCTATGCCCACGAATTTCAGCTTCGTCTCGCACACCGCCGAGCGACAAGCGCACAAATTTTCTATCTATTGCTCTGGCTATTGATTTACCCAAAGAAGTCTTCCCTACACCCGGGGCACCGACAAAGCAGATGATCTGCCCTCTCATCTTGTTAGCAACTTTGATCACAGCCAAATATTCCAAAATTCTCTCTTTAACTTTTTTCAGCCCGTAATGATCGGCTTCCAAGATCGCTTCTGCTTCTTTGAGGGAAAAGTCCTCTATTTTAGGCTCATCCCAAGGCAGATCGAGTATCCAGGTCAGATAAGCATGAATGACCGAGTATTCAGGTGAATAGGTACTCATGCGGGAGAGCTTTTTTAGCTCCTCTTCCGCTTTTTTTCTCGCTTCTGCGCTTAAATTTGTCTTCTTGATCCGCTCTTGGAAATCCAAGATATCGGTTTTCTCCTCTTTTGTTACTCCCAGTTCTTTGTGGATAGCTTTCAACTGTTCGGTTAAATAATACTCTTTTTGAAGTTTATTCAGATTGCTTTTTACAGTAGTATCGATTTTGTTTTCCAGTTTGAGAATCTGGATCTCTTCAACAATAGTTTTGTAGAGTGCACTTATAGCTTCAAATAGATCCTCTATCTCGAAGATACGTTGCTTATTTCTCAATTCCAGATGTGTATTTGCCAAAGCAAAGTAGAAGAAATCTTCCGGATCGACATGCTCTTCTAAAGGGATCAAAGTCTCTTCCGGTATCGATTTGTTCAAATCGACATAGGTTTTGAATGATTTTCTAAAAGAGCGTAATAATGCTTCCATCTCCATTTTGGATTGGGTATAATACATATCTCTCGGCTCGATTATGGCATCCATGAAATCCTTGTTACGACGGAATTGTCTGATCGTAACTCGTTCTTCTCCTTCTACTAGCAAGCGCATATTGCGATCCGGTAGCTTGAGTACTTGTAAGATGGTACATACGGTACCGACTCTATACAAGTTTTTCGCTTTCGGATCTTCATCTGCTTCTGTATATGACTTCTGAGTGACACAGACTATCTTTTTGTGCCTTTCCAATGCTGTGTCAGCAGCTTTCACAGAAGCATTACGCCCGACAAGTAATGGTGTAATCGTCTGTGGCACTACAATAGTATTACGCAATGGTATCACCGGAAGTTTTGTGTTTCTATTTTCAACTCTATTCGCCATTTATGTTCCTCTCTAATGTTTTTATTTATAAATTAAAACTCAAAGCTATGGTGTCAAATGTTTATTTATCATGGTCTGGAAAAGATAAAAGGATCAAATTCGTATCCTATTGATAAATAATAGAAGATTCGCTTATTGTCATTGACAGCCATCGCCGCTCTGATGGGTCCGAGTATGCTTCTGTAACCGACCTGAACACCGGCGGCATGGTAGAAATTATCATCCGGCAACCAGATATCAATATCACCAAGTGTCAAAATGTTATACTGAAGATCAACAAAAAAATCTGTAATCGGTTCCATTCGTAAAGCGAAAGTATTTATCCGATAAATAGGAGCACTGCGCTCTCTGGGATAAAAGCCCAAAAAGCTATCTATCCCACCGATGAGAAACTGTTCAAAATGCTCCGTCTGTCTTTTGAAAAATGAGCCGTATTCAAATTTATATTTCAAAGCGGTGCGATAACTTAAAGGAAGCAAAAATTGAGCTTCGCCATAGAACATCTGCCTAGACTCATCGCTCATAAAATCTTTGTTTGCAGTGGAATACTTTAGCATAATCTGATTCCCTTGCATGGGAAATACATAATCATCAAGTGTCTCATAATAAGCTTTTAATCCCACTCCTGCCAGAGTATATTTGGATTGAGAAAATTCGGCAATATCTCTGTAGTTTTGATAATGATATCCATAAGCATATCCTTCCAGCACTATATCATAAGCGCTGAATATACCTACCCCGGCTGTCAATCCGGTCTCCAAAGATAAAACACTATTCTCTTTCTCATGCTCCTCGTTGTAGGTATACAATCTGTCTTCTCTCAGATAAGGAAATATCCTGAAATAGGCGCCCCACTGCCTACCGAAGTTCTTTACATAATCGAGATTGAGTTCGGTTTTATCACCTGCCTGAAAGTTTATGAGCAACTTAGAATTAGTTTGGAGCAGATTATTTAGAGTGAAGTAAACTCCTGCGGTCAATTCATTGTTATTGTTATAAGTCAAGCTGAGAGACATCGTTTTTCGGTTTCGTTCTTCTACTTTGAGAGTGCAGTAGTATTTATTATCAACTTTGTTGATAGTGGGATAGATCTGCGCGAAAAGGTCGGAAGTGTAAGCACTTCTGGTAGCAGTAAAAATATTTTCTGCATTATAGTTTTCATTTGTGTTCAAACCGAAGTATTCGCGCACTTTTGCATTACTGAGCCAGATATTACCTTCCACTTTGATATCTTCGAAACTGATTGGTTCCGGCATCATACAAGCTGCATTTCTATTGCTCTTTTTTCTATCGGTATATTTTTTCAATTCATAGCCGACTAATTCTGCTGCTTTCTCTCCCTCTGATATGATCTCTTCCTTCTGGTCGAAATCTATGATGGAATAGTCTGCCAATTCAGGAGTTATCAACAACTCCACTTCCTTTTGGGATCTCTCGATGTTATGTACTATATTCAGATTTATTGTTTGATCGATTATATCTATCACCGAGCTCAGTTCTTCTTTGGATTTTAGTCCGCTATTAGTTTGGACGGCGATTATCCTCTCTGCGCCCATCTCTTTGAGTACATCGGAGGGTAGATTGGAAACAATACCGCCATCGATATATAGTTCACTGTCTATCTCGAACGGTACAAATACCGAAGGGAAAGACATGGAAGCACGAACTACTTCATGAAGATTACCTTCAGAAAATACTTTCCGCTCTCCGGTGAGAATATTGGTTGCTACACAACGATACGGTATGGCTAATTTGTCGAAATCTCTGATATGAATGGCAGGATACAATAATTCGAAGATGATGTTTATCAGATTGTGTCCTTGCATGATAGCTTGTGGTAACTGTGGTCTAAATTTATCATCGAGATAGAATGAGACATTGCTATAGGGTGCCCATCTTTTCTCGCCGATATGTAATTCCTGCCGTTTGACATCTTCCGCCATGATCATCTGCCAATCTATTGCATTGATCTTCTGCTCTATCTCATCCGCACTGTATCCGGCAGCGTACATAGCAGCTATCAAAGCTCCGCTACTGGTACCGGCAATGTAATCGATCTCGATATCGTTTTTTTCCAATACTTTTAAAACTCCAATATGAGCCAATCCTCTAGCTCCACCACCGCTGAGTGCCAATCCAATTTTTGGGCTTCCCAAAAGGGGGGTGAATAGCAACAGTAAGAACAGAATCAAGCAGTGTTTTCTTAAATTTAAACTGAAAAACGGGCTCAGAGAACCCGCTTTCATAATGTTTATTTTTTCAACTCTATTATTCATCTTCCTGATAAGACTCTAACAATGTCTCCTCGGTAGTTATCTCTTCTTCATAGACTATATGAGATCTATTCTGACCAGCATATAATCCGATGATCATCGGAGAGTATGCTATGATGGCACCTGCAAAGATGATGCTGATCGTACTCATAAGCTTGATAAGGATATTGATCGAAGGTCCGGCTGTATCTTTGAATGGATCGCCCACCGTATCGCCGGTGACGGAAGCTGAATGTGCCTCCGAATTTTTTCCACCCATGAATCCTTTTTCTATATATTTTTTGGCATTGTCCCAAGCTGCACCGGAATTGTTCATCATCACAGCCAATACGAATCCGGTTGATAAACCTCCTACCAAAAGCCCCATTACTCCTGCAACTCCCAAGCATAGACCGATGACAATAGGAGTAAATATTCCCAAAAGTGCAGGCAATACCATCTCTTTTTGAGCACCGATAGTAGCGATATGCACACAACGTGCATAATCCGGTTTCGATTTGCCTTCCAGAATACCGGGGATATCTTTGAACTGTCTTCTTACCTCTTGAACCATAGATCCGGCAGCCTTACTAACCGCCTTCAATGCTAAAGACGCAAAAACAAATGTGATCATCCCACCGATGAGAATACCGCCGATCAGCCGAGGATTCATGAGATGGATACCATAATAAGCCACAAAATCGGCAATAGTAGCTTGACTTACTTCAACTATCCGCACGATCTCTCCGGCAAATTCGATATGCAATTCTTTGGCTTGGTTCAATAGCAGTCCTGTACGAATTTGCTCTACATAAGCTGCCAACAACGCCAGAGCAGTTAGAGCAGCAGAACCGATAGCAAAACCTTTACCGGTCGCAGCAGTCGTATTACCAAGTGCATCGAGAGCGTCAGTTCTTTCACGAACTTCTTTGGGAAGATTAGCCATCTGAGCATTTCCACCTGCATTATCTGCGATAGGACCAAAGGCGTCCATAGACAGCGTAACTCCCAATGTTGCCAACATCCCTACCGCACCGAAACCGATGCCGTAAAGCCCCATTTCCGGATGTACGAAACCTTTGCTAACGCAAAATGCAGATAAGATACCTATCACTATGATCAACACCGGCGCTCCGGCAGATTTCAACCCGACAGCAAACCCTTCGATGATCAAAGTGGCAGAGCCATATTCGCCCTGCTTGGCTATCCCTTGTGTCGCCTTAAAGTCGTTTGAAGTATACACCTCGGTGGATGAACCTATCAAAATACCGACGATCAGTCCTATTATTCCCGATAAGAAGATTCCCATGGCATATTCGCCGGGCAGCATGATGCGTGTGATAAAATAAGCTCCTATAGCTATCAGAACAGCACTTACATACACACCTTTGTTCAGAGCAAACATAAGCTGCTTCATATTGGCATCTTCTTTGGTAGAAGCCAGATAAACTCCCAGTATGGAAAGAATCGCTCCCAATCCTGCCAATACCATCGGAGCGATCATAAAGTTAAGTGAAAAGTCGCTAAGATGTGGCATCTGTTTGATAGCAGCTAATCCAAGCGCAGAGGTAGCTATGATCGATCCTACATAAGATTCGAATAGATCCGCTCCCATGCCGGCTGTATCTCCCACGCAATCTCCTACATTATCCGCTATAGTAGCAGGATTTCTGGCATCATCCTCAGGAATGCCGGCTTCGATCTTGCCGACCAGATCTGCTCCCACATCTGCTGCTTTGGTATAAATTCCACCGCCCAAACGGGCAAACAGCGCCTGTGATGAAGCTCCTACTACATAACCTAACAAGACAAATACGATCGATTCCAATGCCATTCCGTTGGCGTGTAATACAAAAAACCAAAGAGAGATACCCAAAAGTGCCAAACCAACCAAACCGATACCCATTACGCCACCGGCTCTGAAAGCGATTTTCAGACTCTCGTTCAGACTGGTTCTGGCTGCTTGACTTGTCCTGTTAGATGCCAATGTGGCGATATTCATCCCCACATGACCTGCTATGGCACTGAATATCCCACCGGTAAGAAATGACCAAGGAACCAACGGATGCAAAACACCAAGATACCAAGCCATGAAATTCAGAAAAGCGAAAGCAACCAAAAAGAATAAGCCGACTATCTTGAATTGCTGTCTTAGATAGGCAAAAGCTCCTTCACGTACATAGCCGGCAATACGCTGCATATCTTCATTACCGGCATCTTTGTTCTTTACTTTGATAAACAATACTAGTGCAACAAGCAAAGATAACACTGCAC
>Ga0334896_1000787_pt1 | contig 32707 bp, 32 predicted proteins | sample GraSluR3_MG_8_FD_207734 | JGI IMG/M metagenome (GOLD analysis project Ga0334896, IMG submission 207734) | Sludge microbial communities from methane-producing bioreactor in Wageningen University, Netherlands - Granular Sludge_27_06-R3 | ecosystem: Engineered > Bioreactor > Anaerobic >... | reverse complement strand
CCCCCATGGCCGCACGCGTTCTGCTCTGCGACGACGAGGTTCACATCCTTCGGGCCGCCGAATTCAAGCTGAAACGGGCCGGATACGACGTTCAAGTCGCCGGCGACGGCGAAGAGGCATGGGAGCAGATCGAGGCCCGCATGCCCGACGTGCTGATCACCGACTGCCAGATGCCCCGGCTGGACGGGATCGGGCTGACCCGGCGCGTGCGCGCGAATCCCGCGACGCGCCATCTGCCCGTGCTGATGCTGACCGCCAAGGGGTACGAGCTGAGCCACGAAGAGCTGGCCGAGGAGCTCGCCGTGATGGCCGTGATCGCCAAGCCGTTCAGCCCCCGGGAGCTGGTGCAGACGGTGGCCCGCATCCTGGAGGCCGAGTCGTCGCCCGCGCCGCAATGACCGGCGAAAACCCGATGGCCTCCGCCGCGCGGCGGAGGCGCCCGTCTCGCCCGCGGGCTTGCACCGTTAACCGACACCCTTCCCATTCGAGCCGTCCCGTGAATCTGCCCACCGAGATCTTCGGCGAAGTGGTCGTGGTCCACGCTCCGGAAGAGCTGGGAACGGATCAGGCTGAGAAGTTCGAGGCCTTCGTCCCCACCCTCGATCGGCGGCGCGTCGTGCTCGATCTGGACGACACCGAGCTGCTCGACAGCGACGGACTGACCGCCCTGCTCGATGCCCACGATCGGCTGCGCGAACAGGGAGGCGACCTGAAGATCGCCAGCACGAACGCCGTGAATCGGAAGGTTTTCGAGATCACCCGGCTCGATCAACAGTTGGAGGTGTTCGCCAGCGTGATCGAGGCCGTCAAGAGTTTCCACTGACCCGCGACGCGATCGGGCGCATACCATGGGCACGGCCACCAGCACCTCACTTCGACTCGGCGAGCTGCTCGTCGACCGCGGCTACATCTCGATCGAGCAGCTCCAAGCGGCGCTGGAGAAGCAGCGCGAAGGCGGGCGCAGCAAGCTCCTGGGCGAGCTGCTCGTCGATCTCGAATGCTGCTCGGAAGATCAGATCGTCGAGTGCCTGGCCGAGGAGTACGGGGTTCCCTACGCCAAGCTCGATCCGCGCCTCTACGACCCGAAGATCGTCGACGTCCTGCCCCGCGAGTACGTCGAGCAGAACCTCGTCTTGCCCCTGTTCGTGATTCGCGGCCGGCTGACCATCGCGATCTCCGAGCCCTCGAACCTCTTCCTGATCGACGAGATCCGCGGGCTGACCAACCTCGACGTGCAGATCGTGGCGGCCACGCCCAAAGACATCCGGCGGATGATCACGTCGTTGCCCAACTCGAAGGTGTTCGTGATCGACGACATCATCGAAGACGCCGAGACGGGCGACGTCACCCTCATCGAAGAGGCCATCGACGACATCGGCGACGTCGAGGAAATCGCCGGTCAGTCGCCCGTCATCCGGCTGGTCAACTACATCATCTACAACGCGGTCAAGGAAGGGGCCAGCGACGTCCATATCGAGGCGGCCGAGCGGTGCCTCCGCGTGCGCTACCGGATCGACGGGCGCCTGCACAAGGCCCTCGAGGTGCCCCAGCACCTGCTCAACGCCGTCACCAGCCGCATCAAGATCATGGCCTCGCTCGATATCAGCGAGCGCCGCCTGCCGCAGGACGGGCGCGTCCACGTGCTGCTCGAAGGCCGCAAGATCGACCTCCGCGTGAGCACCTTTCCCACCGCCCGTGGCGAGAAGACCGTCATCCGCGTCCTCGATACCCGCAGCATCTCCCTCAACCTCGAAGAGCTGGGCTTCGCCGAAGACGTGCTCGCCACCTTCCACCGAGCCATCCACGCCCCCAACGGCATCGTCCTCGTGACGGGCCCGACGGGCAGCGGAAAGTCGACCACCCTCTACGCCGCCCTGAACGCCATCAGCTCGATGGAGAACAACGTCTGCACCGTCGAAGACCCCATCGAGTACCACCTCCCCCTGATCAACCAGGTCCAGGTGCAGGAGAAGATCGGCCTGACCTTCTCCAAGGCGCTTCGCACCATGCTCCGCCAGGATCCCGACGTGATCATGGTGGGCGAGATCCGCGACGAGGAAACCGCCCGGACCGCGATCCAAGCGTCGCTGACCGGGCACCTCGTGTTTAGCACGCTCCACACGAACGACGCCGTCTCGGCGATCACCCGGCTGGTCAACATGGGCGTCGAGCCCTACTTGATCGGCGCCGCCCTGGACGTCGTGCTGGCGCAGCGCCTCGTGCGACGCATCTGCCCCAAGTGCCGGCAGGCCTACGAACCTCAGCGATCGCTGCGCAAGACCCTCGAGCGCATGGGGTTCGCCTGTCCGGGCTTCTACAAGGGAGTGGGCTGCCGAAGCTGCCGCAACACCGGCTACAAGGGAAGGCTCGCCATCCACGAGCTGCTCGTCATCGACGACGAAATCCGCGACGCCGTCGTCGCCCATCACAGCGTGGGCCAACTGCGCAAGCTGGCCGCCAAGGCGGGCATGATCGACTTGCGATCCGACGGATTCCGCAAGGTCCGCGAGGGGGTCACGACCGTCGAAGAGATCCTTCACGCGGCGGGTGACGTCTGGGACGGCCTCGCCGGCGAAAAATGAGCGAGTACGGACCGGAGGCTGGGGATTGAAGATCGAAGATCGAAGATTGGAGGCGGGAAAGACGCAACCGCTCCGACCCTTGCTGGATCATCACGCGAACGACGCCGCCCGTGAACCTGAACCCTGAACCCTGAACCCTGAACCCCGAACCCTGAACCCTGAACCCTGCCCCGAACTTTCGATCCGCGCGAGGATACTCGCCATGATGTTCCAGTACCGCGTTCGCGACCCGATGGGAAACGTCCACCGCGGCGCCATCGAGGCCCGGTCGGTCGACGACGCCACCCAGCAGCTCCGCCAGGACGGCTTCCAGGTGCTCGATGTCGAGGAAGACGAGATCGACGCCGGCGACTTCCTCGGCGCCCGGGTGACCAAGAACGACGTCATCTACGCCACCAGCCAGTTGGCCATCATGGTCGACACGGGCATCACGCTTTCGTGCGCGCTGGAGGGGATCGTCGAGCAGGAGAAGAACCCGTCGCTCAAGAAGGTCCTCCGCGAATTGAAAGAGGCCGTCGAGGCGGGCGAGGATTTCTCGGCGGCCTTGGCGCGACACCCGAAGCTCTTCGACAAGACCTACGTCTCCCTGGTCAAGGCCAGCGAAGCCACCGGCTCGCTGGGACCCATGCTCGATCGCATCGCCGACTACCTGCGCAAGGAGGTCGAAACCCGAAGCAAGGTCCGCGCCGCCATGGCCTATCCGGCCGTGATGATGGTGCTGGCCGTGGGAGTCACCATCTTCCTGCTGACCTACATCCTCCCCAAGTTCATGCCCATCTTCAAATCGCGGGGCGCCGTGCTGCCCGGGCCGACGCGCATCATGATGTCGCTCTCCGACCTGATGATCGAGCATTGGTATCTGTGGGTGGGAGGATTGACCGTTCTGATCGCGGGCTACGTGGCCGCGCGCCGAACCGAGCCGGGCCGGCGGTTCCTCGACCTGGCGAAAATCAACGTGCCCCTGCTCGGACCGATCTTTCGCAAGGTCACCATCAGCCGAAGCATCCGCACCTTGGGCACCATGCTCGCCAGCGGCGTGCCCATGCTCGACGCCATCCGGCTCAGCGGCGAGGTCGCGGGCAACAGCCTCTACGAGAAGACCTGGCGGGAGGTCCGCGACCAGGTCACCACGGGCAAACGCATCTGCGAAGTCCTGGCCGGAAACGCTTTGTTCCCCCCCGTGCTCGTGCAGATGATCGCTTCGGGGGAAGAGACCGGCAAACTCGACTACGTGCTCGAACGGGTCAGCACGTACTACGATCGCGAGATCGAGATTTCGCTCAAGACCGCCACGAGCCTGATCGAGCCCGTCATGATCGCCATGATGGGAGTGATCGTGGGCGGCATCGGCTTGGCCGTGATGCTGCCCATCTTCAGCCTCAGCAAGCAGCCGTAGCACCCCCCGGGCTCGGCTGCGCTCATCCCCCGATCTGGTACATCGAGCGATCGGGGGGAAGAAGACGTCCGCTCTCCGTGCCGTGCGCCTCTTGCTTGGCCAGGACGGCCCGGCGGATCAGGTCGGCCAGCTCCGCGTCGGAGGCGCCGCGGCGCAGCAGCGCTCGGGCGTCGTAATCGTCGGAGGAAAACAGGCAGTTGCGGATCTGCCCCTCGGCCGTCAGGCGCAGCCGGCTGCAACGCCGGCAAAAAGGCTCGCTCACCGTGGCGATGATGCCGATCGGAGGGCCGCCGCTTGCGAATCGGTATTGCGCTGCCGGGGCGGGCGACCCGCCGTGCGAGAGCGGCTCGGCCGGGCCGAACGCCTCGGCCAGAAGCGCCAGGATCTCGCCGCCCGTCAGCACGCGGTCGCCCGACCAGCGCCCGTCGCCGTCGAGCGGCATGAACTCGATGAACCGCAGCTCGGCGTCGATGGCTCGGGCGAACTCCGCCAGGCGGACGACCTCGTCCTCGGTCTGCCCGCGAATGGCCAGGGCGTTGATCTTGATCCTCGAGAAGCCGGCGCGGCGGGCCGCGTGAATGCCTTCGAGCACCTGCGCCAGCTCGTCGCGGCGGGTGATCTCGACGAACTTGCGGCGATCGAGCGTATCGAGGCTGACGTTCAGGCGCCCCAGCCCGGCCGCCTTGAGCGACTCGGCGTATTGGGGCAGGAGGATCGCGTTGGTGGTCATGGCCAGATCGTCGATCCCCGGCACGGCCGCGAGCATCGCGACCAGGCGGCCGACGTGCTTTCGGACGAGCGGTTCGCCGCCGGTCAGTCGCACTTCGCGGATGCCCAGCCCCGCCGCCACCCGCACGAAACGCTCGATCTCTTCGAAGCGAAGCACGTCGTCGTGCGAGCGGAACGCGACGCCCGCCTCGGGCATGCAGTAGACGCACCGGAGATTGCAGCGATCGGTGACCGAAATCCGCAGGTCGGTGTGGACGCGGCCGAACCGGTCGACGAGAGGGGCGGTCGCGCTCACGGGCTCTCCTCCGGCGGAATGCCCGACGGGCCCAACCCCGGGTGGACCCACGCGCTGGTGCCGTCGGCCCAGTTCTCCTTTTTCCAGATGGGAACGATCTGCTTGATCCGGTCGATGAGCCATTTTCCCGCCGCGAAGGCCGCTTCGCGATGGGGCGAGCCGACGACGACGGCCACGCTGATCTCGCCGATTTCGAGGTGCCCCAGTCGATGGACGAGGGCGCACCCGGTCAGGGGCCACTGCCCGCGGGCCTCGCGCTCGAGCTCGTCGAGCTTCGCCTCGGCCATCTCGGGGTAGGCTTCGTAGTCGAGCGACTCGGTTCGGCGGCCTCCCGTCGCCTCGCGGACCGTGCCCAGAAAAACGAGCACCGCCCCGGCCGACGGCGACCGGACGGCGTCGACCGCGGCGGAAACGTCGATCGGTCTGTCGGTCAAGAGGATCATGGGTTTCGAACGATTGGGGGGCGGGCGCCAGTCATTCGCGGCGGGGGTGCCCTGCGAACGTGCACGGGTGGCGTTGTCACGGCCCCTCAGGCTCAAGGACATCCCGCCATGTCCTTTCATTCTACCCGCCGCTCACCGGCGGGATACACGCCACGTCGGCGTTCGGGGACAGGGGCGTGGTATCGTCGGCGTAGGTCGTCCCGACGGCGAAGGTCACTTGGCCCAGGATGCCGGCAAGCTCGGGCACGCGCTCGGCCAGCGCGCGGCGAAGATCGGCGACGGTGGCCCCCTCGGATAGGTCGATTTCGATGCGGTCGCGGCCCGCGATTTGCCTGGCCACGGCGAACAGCCGAACGCGCGCGTTCATGGGACGGTCAGCTCCTCACCCGGGATGGCAAGCAGCGAGCCCACCTCGGGCATCAGCCCGTAAGCGTAGGCCAGGAGTTTGATGGGATGGATGGTCGGCTTGGTCGTACCCTGCGCCATCTGCATCTTGCAGGCGCTGCACTCGGTGGTTCCGGCGTGGAGATTGGGGTCGCGGAGCCGGCCGATCAGGGCCCGGCCGATCCGCAGGCTCGTGCGGTAGTTCTTGGCGCTGAGGCCGAACGTGCCGGCCATGCCCGAGCAGCCTTCCTCGATGGGATGGACCGACAGGCCGGGGATGAGCCGCAACAGGTTCTCGCCGGGCGACCCCACCTCGAGGGCCTTCAGGCGGCAAGGCATGTGGTATCCCAGCGCGGCGTGGATCGGCTTCAGGTCGAGCTGCAGCCTCCCTTGGGTGTGCATTCTCCAGAGGTAGGTGCACACCTCGCTGCTGTTTTGGGCCACCAGCCGAACGTCGTCGTCGTCGAGCAGGTTCGGGTACTCGCGCTGGAGGCAAACGGCCACGGCCGGCTCGGCCGTTACCACGTGGTATCCCTGGCGCACGGCCTCGGCGAAGACGGCCACGTTGCGTCGCGCCAGGCGCCGGGCCAGGTCGAGCGCCCCGCACGAGATGGCGGCCATCCCCGCCCCGCGCTGCTCCTGCGGGACGTAGACGGCCACCCCGTTGTGTTCGAGGACGGCCACCACGGCCTCGGCCAACTGGGGATCGTGATAATTCGCGTACACGTCGACGAAGAAGGCAACTTTGCGCCCGCTCCGCCGCGTGTGCCGTGTCAGACGCCGCCGGGCGGCACGCCGCACGAAGGTGCGCGAAATGAAGACCAGGCGCGGCAGCTTGCGCCCCTGGGCAAGCCCGAGGGTCTTTTCCAGCAGCCACCGCATCTGCCGATTGCCCAGCGCCCAGTTGACCACCGGGCTGAGCCGGCTGCCGATCGCGCTGACCAGGTCGATGCGGGCCAGCACGCGCTCGCCGAAGTGCAGGCCGTTGGCGGCCACGTAGGCCCCCTTGCCCTCGACCATCAGCTTGGGCACGTCGACCCGGGAAGGGCACTCGAGCCGGCACATGTGGCAGTGGACGCACAGGTCGGCCATCTCCTTGAACTCGGCGGTCGTCAGGCGGCTCAAGTCGAGCTGGCCCGTCAGCACGCCGCGGATCAGGTTCGCCTTGGCGCGCGGCGACGCCTCCTCGGACGGAAGGGCGCGAAAGATCGGGCACATGCGCACGTCGGGCCTCTGGGTGCGGCACTCGCCGCAGCCGTGGCATTGCCGGGCCGCGTCGGCCACCTGCCCGGGGTCCCAGTTCAACTGGAGTTCGACCAGGTCGCGAAGCCCCGATGCGCCGGAGGCCTCTTGGGCCGCTTCGTCGCCGGGCGAGGCCACCACGCGGCGTATGTTGCCGGTCAACGGGGCGGATTCGCCGCCGACCACTTTTCCCGGATTGAACAGCTCCGGGGGGTCGAACACCCGTTTCACCTGCCGAAACACCTCGTACAACCAGCCGCGAGGCCGATCGGCGGCCCCCGGGCCGGATGCCGCAAACCGCTCCTCCCCGCTCATGGTGCCCCCGGCGTCGAGCACCTCCGCGTAGAGCCCCTCGACGAAACGGCGCATCTTGTCGATCTCGTCGGGGTCGGCCACGTCGAGGAACGGGTACACGTGGAGCACGCCGTGCCCGGCGTGACCGAACAGCGAGGCCGTGATCTGGTGCCGCTTGAGCAGGTTCTGGATGCAAACGACGAACTCGGGCAGAATCTCCGGCGGGATCGCCACCTCTTCCACGACCGGAACGGGACGCCGCGCGCCCTTCACCCGATAGGCCGCCGGCTGGACGTGACGCGCAAGCTGCCAGAACAGCTCGATCTCGCCCCGGTCGAACGCCTGCCGGCTGCCGAAGGCCCATCGCCTGCACTGGCACATGTCGTCGATGAGGCGGTGCAGGCGATCGCGCACCGCAAGCGCGTCGGTCCCCTCGTGCTCCACGAGCAACAGGGCCTCCGTCTCGGCCGGAATCAGCAGGTCGAACCGAACCTCACTCTCCTTCGCCAGGATCAAGTGGCGCCGGTCCATCAAGTCGCACGCCGTCGGGCAATGGCGAAGGATCTCGGGTACGGCGCGGCACGCCTTCTCCATGCTGTCGAACAGCAGAAGCGCCATCCCCCGATGCCGCGGCAGCGGCTGCGTCGCCAGCACGGCCTCGGTCACCAGGGCCAGCGTCCCCCGCGAACCGACCAGCAGTCTGGCAAGGTGGAGGTGGTCGTCGGCGATCAGGTCGCTCAGTTCGTACCCGCAACGATTCACCAGCGATCGCGGCCGCTCTTGCCGGATGCGCGGGCCGTGCCTCGCAAGCAATCCGTGCAGTTCGCCGACCAGTTGGCCTTTCCGCCGGGCGTTGGCGCCGACCTTCTCGTCGAGCGGCTCCCGTCCCACTTCGAGCAACTGCCCGTCGCTCAGCACGATCTGCAGCGAGAGGACGTGGTCGCGCACCGAGCCGTACCGCAGCCGGCGGCTTCCCGAGGCGTCGACGGCGATCATGCCTCCCAGGGTGGTCACGGCGCTGGCGGCCGGATCGGGCCCGAACTGCCGCCCTCGGGCACGCAGATGCGCGTTGAGCCGCTCGCAGACCAGCCCGGCCTGCACCCGAACCCTCTCCTCACCCGTATAAACCACGCGGCGAAGGTACTTCGAGAAATCAACGACCAGCCCCGGGCCCAGCGCCCCGCCGGCCAGGCCGCTCCCCGCGCCCCGGGCATGGATGGGAATGCCCTTCTCGGCCGCGTACTGGACGCAGGCCACCACGTCGCCGGTCGACTGGGGACGCACCACGGCCAACGGTTGGATCTCGTACAGACTGGCGTCGCTGGCAAACAACTGGAGAAAGGCGTCGTCGCAGCGGACGTCGCCCGACACCAGGCCCCGCAAGTCGTCGAGAACCCGGTCGCGATGCTGGCGCAAGTCGTCCATCGATTACCCGCCGGCGTCTAGCGTCGATCGCCGTAGATCAGCGTCATGATTTCCGCCCGGCTCGAGGGATTCGACCGGAACGCTCCCCGCATCGCCGAGGTCACGCAGACCGCCCCGGGCTTGCGCACGCCCCGGACCGTCATGCACGTGTGCACCGCCTCGATCACCACGGCAACGCCCTTGGCGTGCAGCTCGTCGACCAGAAGATCGGCGATCGTCTCGGTCATGCGTTCCTGGACCTGGGGCCGGTGGGCCACGCCCTCGACGACGCGGGCCAGCTTGCTCAACCCGACCACCCGGCCCCCGGGAAGGTACCCGATGTGGGCCTTGCCCATGAAGGGCATCATGTGGTGCTCGCACATGCTGTTGAAGCTGATGTCGCGCACCAGCACGACTTCGTCGCATTTTTCCGCGAAGAACTTGCGCAGGTGCACCCGGGGATCCTCGTGGAGTCCGCGAAACATCTCCGCGTACATCCGGGCGACCCGGGCGGGAGTCTCCTGGAGGCCGTCGCGCGTAGGGTCTTCGCCCACGGCCAACAGGATCTCCCGAACGGCCCGCTCGATCCGCGCCAGATCGACGTTGCCGGGGCGCGCCGGCGCGGCGGACGGCGACGTGCCATCCCTCTCGGCGGGGCTTTCCGTAAGTTCGGGTCGCAAGGGCATGATGGGACTCGTTGAGGGTCGAAGAGTCAATCATTGTAGAACGCCGCGCCGCGGACGGTCAAGACGCCCCCCGCAAGCTCAGTTGGCGCCGAAGCCGGGCGGAAAGGCGGCGGCGCCGCACCGGCCCGGCGCCCCGTCCCGCGCCGCCGCCGACAGGTGCGACAGGAGCAACTCGGCCCGCCGGCAGACGTCGACCTCGGCAAGCAGGGCCTGCTTGTCGTCCAGGCCGACGTCGAGCATGTAGGCGACGACGTCGGTCAGCGTGCCGAGCGACGCTTGGTTTCGGAGTAAATGCTCTAATTGATCCTCCGCCTGGGCCATCGCGGGCAGGATCCGAAGAAACGCGCGGCGGAGCCGCCCGAGAAGATCCGACGCCCGCTCCGCGTCGCACGCGCGCTGCACGTCGTCGCGAATCTCGACCCGCGCCACGCGGTACCGATGCTCCGGCGGCAGCTCCTCGATCAGGCCGACGCGCCGCAGCCCCATGAGCAGCACGTTGTGCGAGCCGTCCCGAAGTCGCACGTGGGCGGCCACCCGACCGAGGCAGGCGGTCGAGTAGAGCGGGGGCCTCCCTTCGTAGTCGCGCTCCCAGCCCGGCGCCAGAAGCGCCATCGCAATGAGCCGGTCGTCGGCCAAAGCCGCCTCGACCAGGTCGCGATAGCGCGGCTCGAACACGTGCAGCGGCTGCATCACGTGGGGAAACAAGACCAGATTCGGCAGCGGAAACAGCCGAGCCGTCCCCGAATGCTCGTCCACGGAAAGCGAATAATCCTCAAATGACGACATCGCCGATTCCACCAAGGCGCAGCAGGATCGAACCGGGCATTCCGCCGCCCCGCTCCCGCCGCCGGGCTCCGTTCAAGGATAACTCACGCCGTCGGCGCAATGCCGACGATCGCGCAGACGAATCGTGGGCGCCGGCGTCGAGGTGCGCGCCCGCCCGGGCCGTTCCTCCCGATCCAACGCCGCCCGGCAACACCCCTCGAGCTCGTCGAGAAAACTCACCAGATCGATCCCGAGATGCGTGGGACGATAGGGCCCCAGATAATGCCGAGCGCCGTCGAGAAGCTTCCTCGCGCCGTGCCGGTTGCCGCGGGACAAGTGGTGGAGACAAACGGCCGCCTGGATCAGCCCCTTGTAGAACTCCTTCGAAGCGCCCGGCTCGTCGAGCCACAACCGCTCCCATAACTCGTGGCTGCGGAAAAACCGCCCGCGGTTGAAGTCCTCGATCCCCCTCAGATAGAGCGGGTGATAGACGCCCTCGTTCATGCTTCGGCCGCCGTTGGGGTCGCGTTTATGTCTCTCGGACCAATCCCGATGTGTTCCTAAGGGATTCTACGCATGGCGCCGCGCAAGAGCCAAGTCGGCGCCGCGACCCGCGCGATACTTGACACCGCGCCGCCCCTGCCGGAGAATAAGCCCTCACGACGAAACACCCACTTCGGGGCGGGCCCACGCGCTCCCCGGCAACCGCTTCTCAGGCATGCCGCATGCCCGCGACTCAAGACGCGAATCGCCATGCCGCCCAGGTCGTGCGCGAGTTGCGCCGCCACTACCCCGATGCGCGGTGCTCGCTCGACTTCGATTCGCCCCTCGAATTGCTGGTCGCCACGATCCTCTCGGCCCAATGCACCGACGAGCGCGTGAATCAGGTCACCCGACGTCTGTTCCAGAAGTACCGCTCGGCGGCCGATTATGCGCGGGTGCCGCTCGAGGAACTCGAAAACGACGTGAAGAGCACCGGGTTCTACCGGAACAAGGCCAAGAGCATCCAAGGGTGCTGCCGGGCGCTGCTCGACCAGCACGGCGGCCAGGTGCCCCGGGACTTCGATGCCCTGCTCGGCCTGCCGGGAATCGGCCGGAAGACCGCCAACGTCATCCTGGGAGCGGCCTTCGGAATCGCGTCGGGCATCGTGGTGGACACTCACGTGGCCCGGCTCAGCCGCCGGCTCGGCCTCTCGCGGCAAAAGGACCCGAACAAGATCGAACAAGATTTGACGGCCCAGATTCCCAAGAAGGAGTGGATTGATTTCGGCCACCGGATGATCCAGCACGGGCGCCGCGTCTGCACGGCCCGCAAACCGCAGTGCGAGGGCTGTCCCCTGGAGTCGTTCTGCCCCCGGGTCGGCGTTGCCGGTGTTTGACGGCTGCCCGCCGGCGGGCCGCCCTATCGAAAGTCCACCAAACCGGCGTGTGAACGAATGATTCTTTCAGGCCATGAGATCCGGGCTCGCCTGGGCAAAGACGTCGTCATCGAGCCCTTCGACGAGTCGCGGCTGAATCCCAACAGCTACAACCTGGCGCTGCACGACGAGCTGATGGTCTACGAAGAGGTCGTGCTCGACATGCGCAAGGCGAACCGGGTTCGCCGGATCGCCATCCCGCCCGAGGGGCTCCAGCTCCAGCCCAACCAGCTCTACCTGGGCCGCACCGCCGAGCGGACCGAGACGCACAACCTGGTGCCGATGATCGAAGGCCGATCGTCGGTCGGGCGCCTGGGGCTGTTCGTCCACGTCACCGCCGGGTTCGGCGACGTGGGGTTTTGTGGCTATTGGACCCTCGAGATGTTCGCGGTCCAGCCGATCCGGATCTACCCCGGCGTGGCCATCTGCCAGATCTTCTACCACGATCTGCAAGGCGACATCACCGAGTACGCCAGCGACAAGTACCAGAACAACAACGACATTCAGCCCAGCCTGCTGTTCAAGGAACTCAATCCCGGCGCCCGGCGCGACCCGCAAAAAAAGCTCCCCTTCGGCATGGAGACGCCGGGCGGCTAGCGTCTTCGTTCGTGACTTCGGCACGCCGTGCCCCACGTGAGGGCGCGCTGAGCCCGCCATCGCCCGTTCCGCTCCAGACTGGTCGGCACACGCCGTGGCTGTCATCGGCCGCCGTCGCCGTGTCGATCCGATGCCGGCTCCGCGCCGAGAGAGGACGTTCGCCGGCTGCCGGCTGCCCGCTGAGCGCCCACGAGCCCTTGCGTCGAAACCAATCCACCCCCTCCGATATGGGGATACCGGCCCGGGTCGAAGTCCAACCAAACCGCGTTTTCGAACGGCGCCGCGACGAGGCCGCGGACCCTTCGACGCGCGGTGCGGCCGTCTCGGCGGCGCGAGTTCCCGCAGTCGGAAGGCTCGGGCGACACGCCCGCGTCATCGACCCGGCCGAGGGCCCTCCTGCGTCGTATCACAAAAGGCTGCCGTCATTTGCGGCGGGCCCGCGTTCTTGACGCTCCCCAGAGGGATGGGGTAAGATTGTTTGGCCAACCTTACGGAACGGATCATGTCTGTCACGCTCGACAAGTTCATCGAGGTGCTCACCGAGATCGGTCTGATGACCGAGGACGAAGTCCTCGATTTTCTTGACGAGATTCCCCTCGATCAGCACCCCAACACGGCGCGGCGGCTCGTGCAATTGCTCCACGCCCACGGCCGGCTTTCGAAGTTCCAGGCCGAGCTGATGTACAAGGGCAAGACGAAAAGCCTGGTGATCGGCAATTACGTCGTTTTAGACCGCATCGGCCGCGGAGGGATGGGCAAGGTCTACAAGGCCCGCCACCGGCGCATGGACCGCATCGTCGCCTTGAAGCTGCTGCCCTTTTCCGTGCGCAATTCGCCCGAGGCGGTCAAGCGATTCGACCAGGAGATCCGGGCGGCCGCCCGGCTGTTCCATCCGAACATCGTCACGGCCTACGACGCCGACGTGTCCGAAGACCGCTACTTCCTGGTCATGGAGTACGTCGACGGGAAGGACCTGTTGAAGGTCGTCAGCCGCCGGGGTCCGCTGGGAATCGACGAGGCGCTCGACTACACGATCCAGGCCGCCGTCGGCCTGGCCTACGCCCACCGCGAAAACGTGCTCCATCTGGACATCAAGCCCGCCAACCTGATCCTCGACAAGAAGGGCACAGTCAAAGTGCTCGACATGGGCCTCGCCCGGCTCGACTACGCCATCCCCGGCAAGGATACCTCCGAGGAGCTGATTCAGAACGGCAAGGTGATGGCCACGGTCGACTACGTTTCGCCCGAGCGGGCCGATGACCCGAAATCGGTCGATCACCGCGCCGACGTGTACAGCCTGGGGTGCACGCTGTTCTACGTGTTGACGGGCCAGCCGCCCTATGGAGGCAGCTCGGTGCTCAAGCGGATCAAGGCCCATCGCATCATGCCGATCCCCTCGCTGCGCACGCTCCGCCCCGAGATTCCCGAGGCGCTGGACGCGGTCTACCAGAAGATGGTCTCCAAGCGCCCCGAAGACCGCCAACAGTCGATGGACGAGGTGATCGCCGACCTTCGCTCCGCGGCCGAGTTGGTCACCGGCCGGGAACCGCCCGCCGCGTCGGACGGTGCCGTCTGATCGGGGCTCGCGACGGCGTAAATCGCAGGCCGGCGCGTGCTTGAAGCGCAGCGAGAAAAGGTCGCACGCAACCGGCGCGCCGTCTCTACGGGCTCGGCTCCATCAGGCTCCAGAAGATCGCCATGAGGATTATCGCGACGGCCGCAATCGAGAGATAGAACAGGACATCGGATGCGCGTACCGTACGGAGTCGTTCCGGAGGATCGTGCGGCGCCCGCGACACGTTTTGGCTTGGGCGGTCTTGGCGGGTTGTACGATCCGTGCTCTCCATGTCAGCCCTCTCGTCGATGCCCCCTGAAGCTCCCCGTCGGCGAGAAAGCCCGTCGCCGAAGTGTCTGGAAGACGCCGGCTTTTCGATCTCGCTCAACGAGCTGTCGCTCTCGCGGGCGTTGTCGTCGGGACAACTCGACCATCTCGACCTGGCGCGAATCGCGAAAACGCGATTCCACGTCCCGGCCGTCGAATACGCGAGCCGTTTCTTCCGGGAGCAGGTGAACGACGAAAAGTATCTCATGGAGATGAACCGGCGGGCGGCCGATCAGGACGTGCGCCAACTCTTGATCGTCGTCGAGGGTGAAGGGCGGTTGGGCGACCCCGACGCCGACGTCCGCAAGAAAGCGGTCGGCAACCATCACCGATGGGTCGATGCCGCCGAAGCCCTCGGCTGCCATTCGATCGCGGTCGACGCGGCGATCGCGGGCGCGCCGGAAGAACAGCTCGGCCGCGTCGCCGAGGCAGTCCACGCGCTGTGCGAGTATGCCGAGCGGCATCACATCAACGTGCTGGTCGGCGATCGCATCGAACGCCCGGCCGGCGCCGATTGGCTGCTCCGCGTGATCCGGCGGGTGCAGCACCCGGCTTGTGGAGCCCTGCCGAGCTTCGCGTGCCTCGCCGCGTCAAAACGCGACGAAGACGTCGTGAGGCTCGTCGGGCTGGCCAAGGGAGTCGGCGCGACCTCGCGCGATTTCGACGCCGCGGGGCGAGAGACGCACGTCGATTTCTTCCGCATCGTGTCCCTTGTGCTCGGCGGCGGTTATCGGGGCTATGTCGGAATCGCGTATCAGGGAGACACCCTGAGTGAGACGGAGGAAATCCGCGCCACCAAGGCGCTGCTCGAAGCCGCGCGGTCCGACGCGAAGCCGTCGTGACGGCGTGGCATTCGATGCCCCCCGGTGGAGTCAAGCCGGGGGTTTTTTCGGCGATCGGGGCTTGACCGCGAACTCGACACGGTTAGGATTCTTCTGAAGCCTGTCAGCGATTGGCGGCTTCCGTTAGCTACGACAGCCCCTAACTAAGTGCAGGCGCGCAGTAGGGGTTTTGTTTCAGACTCACCCCTGCCGCGGGTCGGTACGGCAGGGGTTTTTTGCGCGCCAACGTCGGCGCGGCCTTTCGTTTGCGGCGGCGGGACGACTCCCATCTTCCCGCCGGTCGTGCCGGTCGTGGGGCGCGGGACTTCACCAACGGAGGACCCACCGATGTTTGCCACCGGAACGAGACGCGCGGCGGTCACGTCCGCGGGCCTCGCGACCATGGCGCTGCTCGCGCTTGCGTGCCGCCCGATGGTCGCCCAGGAATTCGAATCCGACGTATGGGGCCCCGACGAACCCGAAATGGAGCACGTGCTGCGAGGGCCGCTGCACGAAGCGGTCGCCAAGCCGGTGAGCCACGACGCCCAGGCCGGAATCGTGGTCCCCAGGGCCCCCCCGGACCCCATCGAAGAGATCCCTCCGGACATCAAGCCGGCGGACGACGCGATCTGGGTTCCCGGCTACTGGGCTTGGGACGACGAGCGCGAAGACTTTCTCTGGATCACCGGGGCTTGGCGCGTCGCGCCTCCCGAGCGACGCTGGGTGCCGGGCTACTGGCTTCAGGTCGACAACGGGTACCAGTGGATCTCGGGGTTCTGGGCGCCCCTTGAGGCCGATCAACTGAGCTACCTGCCTGAGCCCCCCGAAACTCTCGAGACCGGGCCCTCGAGCCCTGCGCCGTCCGACGATCACTTCTGGGTGAACGGTTGTTGGGAGTACGTCGACGGCCGTTACGCGTGGAGGTCGGGCTACTGGGCGCCCGGCCGCGACGATTGGGTGTGGGTGCCCGCCCATTACGCCTGGACGCCCCAAGGCTGCCTCTACGTCGACGGCTACTGGGACTACCGGTTACCGCTGCGCGCCATGTGCTTTGCCCCGGTGTACTGGCATCGCCCGATCTACGCGCGGCCCGGGTACTTCTACCGGCCGTTCCGCGTGCTCGACCTCGTGCGCTTGCACCTCCATTTGTTCGTTCGGCCGCGCTACGGCCATTACTACTACGGCGATTGGTACGGGCCCTACGATCGCTTCGGCATCTACCCTTCGTTCTACTTCCACGGTCGATACGGGTACGATCCGCTGTGGACGTACTACCGCTGGCATTTCAGCCGCCGGGGCATCGACTACGCCGACCGCGTGCGCGGCTGGCACCACTACTTTGAGCGGCACAGCGACCGCCGCCCGCCCCGCACCTGGAACGAACAGCGGCAGTTCGTCGAGCGGCATCGCGGGGAGGAACAACTCCGCCACGTCGTCCTCGGCGACGACGTACGCCGGATCGCGTCGAGAGACCCGCGCCGAGTGGAACGCGTCGGCGACGACTTCCGCCGGCGGATGCAGGACGACGCCAGGGAGTTGCGCAACCTCGCCGACGTGCGACGCGCCCGCGACACCGAAGGCCGCGCCGGGCCCGAAGGCCGCGGCCCGCAAGCCCAGCGCCGGACGCTGCGTCTGCCCGAAACACCGGATGTCCGCCGCGGCCGCGAACGCGTCGCCGAGGGGGCTCGGTGGAGAGAAGACCGGCGCGCCGAGCAACGCCGGGGCCCCGGCCCCGATCGTTTTCCTGGGAGTCGCGAGACGCAACGTCCCGAGAGTCGGCCCGACGTGCCCGGCTTCGGACAACCGCGCGACCAGGGCGACCGGCGCGGCCCGCCGCAACGGATCGAGCGTCCGGGTCAGCCCCGCGGCGAACCGGATGTCCGCCGTCCCGGTCGGCCCGACGCGGATCGACTCGATCGCACCAATCCCGGCCGGGATCGCCCGAGCGATGCTCCCGGTGCGATTCGCCGTCCCTCCGGGAGCGACGCCGCGCGGGGGTCGGGGTTTGCACGACCGCCGCAGGGCATCCAGCGTGCCGCACCGCAACGGGTGCCGTCCGGCGGGTCGCGTCGCGCCCCGTCCGGAGCAAGTCGTCCGCGGGGCGTGTCGCCCCCCGCGGCAAGCAGCCGTGGTGGCAGTCGTCCGCCCTCGATCAGTAGCCGTGGCGGCAGCCGTCCTCCTTCGGTGAGCAGTCGCGGTGGCAGCCGAGGCGGCGGGCGTCCTCCCTCGGCGGCCAGCCGAGGAGGTGGGCGCGGAGGAGGCGACGCCCGCGCGGGCCGAGGCGGGGGCCGCGGCAGGGGGAACCGATGAGTTCTTTCGGTCGGCCCGTGAGCCAATGCGCGCAGGAGAGGTCAGGATCAGGCGACGGAACGCGGTCGGCAGGAAGCCAGGTTTCGTTGAACGGTAGAAGCGGCCTTTCACGAGAAGAGAGGAGAGGATCATGAGACGCATGATCAAGACGGGATTGCTCGGTGCCGTTGCGGCATTGGCGCTGGTGTTCGCTTTCCCCGGCTCGTCGAACGCCGACGTGACCGAGGTGAGGCACAAACACTACTACGGGCACCGCCATGTGCCCCACTACTATCGTGGCTACCGGCATCGGTACCCGGGCTACCATAGCTACCGGTATTCGTACCCGAGGAGCTATTACCATGGCCCAAGGGTTCACGTTTACCGTTATCCCCACCGGTACCACGACTACTATCGGTACCACCCCCATGGTGGAGTGCGCGTCGGCCCGCTCCACTTCGAGTGGTGGCACTAACGTCGCATCGAGTTCCTGAACCACCGATTGCCGAAATGGCGTAGCCTGCCGTGACCGGCATGCGACGCCGGCTATGAGAGCCCCTCGGCGCCAACTCGCTCGGGCGACCGCTGATTCGGTCGGCGGCCGCGGCGAGCCGGGTGCCGAGGGGCCTTTTTTTTGCCGCGCCCGAGCGCGGCCCGACCGCCAAGGAGACATGGCCATGAAGCATCCGAGCCACTTGCAGCCCCGACCGCCGCCCGCGGGATCGCGCACGGCCGAGTGTGAACCACCCCGAATTCCAACGAGCCGCATCGCTGCGGCACGACGACACGAAAGCGTGGAATCGACCTTTTCAGGAGGAGAGTACCAATGAGATCCTGGATTCTCACCGCCGTCCCGCTGGCGCTATTGGCCCTTGTGTCTCTGGCGTTGGTCAGCGGGTGCGGTCAGTTGTTCGCCGAGAAAGTCGTATCCGTCGGCGAGAATGAGTTGACCGTGGCCAAGGGGGAGCAAGACACTCCCACGACGCACGAAGTTGCACCCGACGCCGAAGTCGTTCTCAACGGAGACCCCGCCGCGCTGGACGACATCCGGCCCGGCGACGCCGTCAGGCTGACCACGGAAAAACAGGGCGAGCGGGAGCTCGTCGTCAAAATCGAGGCCACGCGGCCCCAGGAGGAGCACGAGGCCGAAAGGGCGGATGCGCCGGAGGAGCCGCAGTCGCCGACCGACGACGAGCCGGCCCTGCCGCCGGAGGGCGAGCCGCAGTCGCCTTTCGCCGAGGCGGAGCCCTTGGCGCCGTTTGAGGAGGAGGCTGCCGAGTTCGTTTTCCCGGGCGTGATCACACGCGTGAGCGACGATCAAATCCACATGCTGGGTGACCCGGAATCGGACCACCCCGCCGAGGAGATGATCTTCCAACTGACGGACGAGACCGAGATCACCGTCGGCGGCGAGCCGGCGGGCAAGGAAGACCTGGTGGACGGCATGGTGGCCTCCGTCACCGCCGAGCGCGACGGCGACGACCTCGTCGCAAAGCGCATCGACGCGAAACCGGTGACCGCGTAGTCTCGAACCGCCTTTTCCGCGGGAGTGCCGGGAACTCCTTCCCCGGCACTCTCGCTGCCCGACGTTCGGCTTGCCGTAAGGGCGGGAGAAGCTCCCGCACCTGGACAACGAAACTTGCTCCGACGACGAAGAGAAAGGTGCAGCATGAGCCTGGTGGAATTCTTGATCCTTCTGGTAATCGCGGGAATCTGCGGAAGCGTGGCCCAGGCCCTGGCGGGCTACTCCCGGGGCGGCTGCCTCGTGTCCGTGGCGGTCGGCCTCGTCGGGGCCCTGGTCGGATCCTGGGTGGCGCGGAGCCTCGGCCTGCCCGAACTGCTCCAAATCCGCCTCGGCGGCGGGACGTTCCCGATCCTGTGGTCGATTATCGGCGGCGCCTTGTTCGTTGCCGCGCTCGGCCTCTTGACGGCCCGACGCCCCGCCGGCTGACCCCCGCCATTCTCCGCAACTAGGAGCCACACCGAATGGACGTTGCCGAACACATCATGAACGCGCTGAACGGGGAAATCGGTCGCACCGTGACCTTGACCCTTTTCACCCTCGTGGCGCTCTGCTTGCTCATCGCCTGGCTCGACCGGAACGGGCCTTCGAGGTCCGACCGAAAACGTGGCAACGATCGCAACGAACCCTGTTCCCATCATCCCAAGAGGTGAAAAAATGAACGACCAACCGAGAATTCGCCCCGTGCGCGGACTGTTCGCGCTGTTGAAGCGACTGTTTCTCCTCGCGTGCCTGCTCATCGCCGCATTGGCCGTCGGGAGCTATGCCGCCGGCTGGATCGTCTTCCGCCACGACGCGGATCAGCAGAGGGCGACGATCGAGATCGAGACGCGCGAGGCCAGGGAAACAGCCGAAAGGGCCGTCGAGAAAGGCCGCCAATTCGTCGACGAGCTCGCCGAGCAAGTCGCCGACCCGGGTGAGCGTCCGGAGGGCGCGAACGAGCCCGAATCCGCCGATTCGCCGCCCCGCGACGAAGCCTCCTCGGAGGACCCCGAGTCAACGCGAAATGCCCCGGACGAGTAAGGCCAAACGGACGGTCCGAACACAAACGTGGTTCAGAGTCTTACGCTGTAACTTTTTCGCGCCGTGCGCGCAGGTTGTGGAGTGATGGAACGATGGAGTGGTGCAGTGGTGGGTCCCATCCGTGCCGCATTCCATCATTCCATCGCCAATAATCACTGTTGGTGGAGGCTTGTCATGATGTGGAGAAAAACGAACGGCTGGGGCACGACGTTGCTCGGGATCTGGTTGATCGCTACGGGCGTCGTGCCCTTGGTCGACGTCCAGATTCCCTGGGCCGGATTGATCCTCTCCGGGCTTGCCATCGCGTCGGGGATTCTCATCCTCATGAAACGATCGACGCCGCCGGCGAGGCTACTCCGCCGCGCCCTCCGGCTCGGCGTCGAGCCGGTAGACCGCGTAGAGATCGTTCTCGTGCACCACGGGCAGGTCGAGCACCGGCCAGCGGAGAGTCAAAACGTAGTCGGCCTCATACCGCCGGCCGGCCCAGCGAAGACGGGCGACTCCCAGCGCGGCGGGCGAATCCTGCCACACCAGGCGGCCGCTCGCGGTGCGGCTCGCGTAGATCGCGTCGAGCGTCTCCCGCCACACGACGATCGAGCGGGCGTCTTGCGGGATGTCTTTCCACGTGGCCACTTCGCTCCGGCCCGCGTACCACTTGAAGCTTTGCCCCATGCGGGGCGTGATGAACCGCGCGCCGGCGGGAATCGCGCCCGACTCGGCGATCCACTCGCACGCCCGGCGCCACGCCAGGTAGTCGAGCACCCGGTGCGACTCCAAGGCGAAATTGTGGAGCCGGTCGGACCGCGGCACGGCGGGCATGGCGCACCGCGCGGCCGCGCCGCCCACGTGAAGAACCGCCACCCCGAGAGCCGCGGCCCAAGCCCACCGGGCCCCGCGACGCCCCGTTTCCAGCCCATGCGCGAGGCAGCGAACCCCCACCAGGCTGACGCCCAGCGGCACCGCCACGTCGGAAAGCCGGAACCAGTAGAACCGCAGCAGATCGGCCGCCAGGCTCCGGCTGACGTACTGCACCGCGCCGGCCGCGACCCCCACCCCAGCAAGCGCCAGCGCCCCGGCCACGAACCCGCGCAGCCGGCGGCGCGGGCCGTCCAACGGCGCGATCCGCTCCAGAAGCAGCAGTACGACGCAAAGCAGCAGGAACCGCTCGACATACGACTGCGGAAACTGCATCGGATCGAGGTGATGCGGCAGGCGCTCGAACACGTAGATCTCGCGGGCCCGCGCGACCGTGGCCCGATCGACGCCCCAGTCGAGCGTCACCGACGGTAGCAACCCGGGCAGCGACAGCACGAATCCGCCCGCCAGGGCCGGGAGCATCGATCGCAGCCTCGGGCGCTCGGGTCGGGCGAGCAGCCAGGCGATGCCCGCCGCCACGACCGACCATCCGCCCACGAGCACATGAAACGCCGAGGCCGCGCCCAACAGCAGCCAAGCCCGATTCCAGCGGTCGCGCATCAGGGCCTCGAGCCCGAGAAACACCAGCACAAAGGCGAACCCCTTCGCCTCGACCCCGCCGACCACCCACTCGCCGGCCAGATGGTACCGATCGAGCAGGCAGACGAACAGCGCGGCCGTGACCACCGACAACCAGGGCCGGGGCAGAAAGGCGAAGCTCATGCGCCGCCACGCCCACGCGAGCAGGCCCCAGGTCAAAACGCGACCCACCCAGGCCAGCCAGAACGGCGCAAGCCACATCGAGAGCCAACCGAACGCGAAATAAAAGACCTTGTGCGTGTCGGCCGAGTCGAGGAACGGATCGTTGGGAATCCAGTCGGGATTCCAGTAGTCGATCGCCTTGCCCAAATAGTACGGCTCGTTGACGTCGGGGACCGGCCAGGCCCCCTGTATAAAAAACACCCCAAAGACCGTGACCACCTCGGCGGCCGTCAACCACCATGGCCCGGCAGGGCGACGCACGTTGTTCTCGGACGATTCGGTCACGGCAGACAAGCTCGACGGGTGCGATGCTCAAGGGCCAGCCACACGGCCATCCTGGCCCATTATACCCCAGTCCCCCCCGAAATCGCAGCCCCCGCTCGCCATCCGCCCCGCTCGGTCTACCCTCCCATCAACCTCGGTTGAGTTCTCGACGGCTGCGGCGTACGCGTGCGAAGCAGAGCTTCGGAGACATGCGTTCCCAAGCCGGAGTTTGGCAACGAGGAAAAAGCCCGTGCTTCGGAACGAGGAAAAAAGGACGTCTGAGCGTGGCGCGCAGTGTTCGCGCAGAGGTCGAAGCACATCTGGCCACGTCCGAACTCAAGAACGTAACCGATCAGCGCGAGAGGTTTCTCCCTCTTCTCGTGCTCGCCCAGGCGTCCGCTTCAACATCATGGTTTCGCTGGCAAGTCTGCAACCCAGCAAACATGGGAAGACCAAGGTGTGCCTATCAGACTGTTTTGAAGCCGTTGGTCCGCCGTCACCATCCGCCCGCCGAGTTGCACGGCCAACGCCAAGTAGACGCAGTCGTAAACCGTGCGATCGGCCAGATCAAACGCTGCTGGCAAAACGGGACCCTCCGGATGCCGGGTCAAGGGGAGTGCTGGAAGTTGCGCAAGGATCAGATCGGCATCCGCACGGGTAATCTCCGCCCGCCGCGTCTTTTTCCACAGGATGTTGGCGATTTCCAGGTCGAAGAAGAATGCCGGGATGTGCAACTCGTCCGGCCCATTACGCCACTGGCGGGCCTCTGCCGCAAGTACTTCCGGCACAAACCATTTCACCCCGACACTCGCATCGACGATTACCACGCTCATCGGTCCCGGTCCTCGCGCAGGAGCTCTGCACTGTCGCTGAAGGTCCGGCCCGAGTTCGCCAAGCGGTGGTAAATCGCGTCAACGGGCACCCAGAGTACCGCGTCTCTGCCGCGCAACGCTTCCAACAAGATCGCTTTGGCCTCCTCCGCCGGCGTTCGCCCGTGGCGAGCGGCTCGCATCTGAAGTCGATCGAGAACGCCATCCTCCACGTCGGTCAAAACCAGTTCTGCCATCACACGCTCCTTTCGCGGCCCCTGAGACCCGCGTAACATTTTACCACTCCGAGAGCTGCGAAACCAGTCGGCATTGCAGGCGACCGCACAGCGCGCAGACGTGCGCCGACTGGATGCCATGGTCCGATGAAACGGCCTGAAGAGACGCGCAACTTCTCGTATGCGTCTGAGTCCATCGGCGGGGCCCGGCAGCGAGGAGAAATTCCTCCGACCACGTGCGGCGCACTCCATGCAAGAGAAGCGACGGCGGGTCTGCCCGCACTCGCTCGGGCATCTGGCTTGCCCCACTTGAAACTGGGAATCCCCGGCCTGTGGGATAGCATGGAGCCCCAGGGGAGGTTTCGATCTCGTTCCCAGGCTCCTGCTTGGCAACTCCCTTCCTCGAAGCTCCGCTTCGTCGGGCCTCCATTCCATCCGATCCTGAACCCTCCCGCGCCCCGGCAACCAGCGACAACCGGCTCATCCTTCCGATGCGCGCCGATCCTTCCAGGGAGGCGCAGCCTTCTCATGGTCGTCCCGATCGCGCTGGCGCGCCTCGGGAACGCGGGGGCAGTCCGAAGACAGCCTGAAGGCTGAACTCCAACGTTGGAGTCCACGCTTGAGCGTGTCGTCATCGCTTGCGCCCATTCGAGCCGACGCGTCAACTCGCCTCCACCGCCTTTCGGCGGCTCTTGCGCCCGGCCCGAAAGCTCCCAGGCGCGGAATTCAAGTATAGAGTGGGCACCGCCCACCGCTTATCCTCGACTGCATTCTACCCCAGCCAACGGCCCGGGGGCTGGGGGAGCAGGTGCGGATCGCGCGGGAAATGGGCGACTATCGCGCGAGGAAGCCGCGGACTACAATGCAAGGGTTGCCTCGCCGGGACGGCGCGGGAAGGTTTGGGCGGGGGCCGCTGTGGCGCGGTCGCGCGATTCGTCGTTCGAGGTTTTCGGATGGATTTCGCCCCTTCGGTCTACGAACATGCCGCGTTTCTGGTCGGGCGCTCGCCGTGGGACGTTTCGCGCGACGCGGAGCTGCTGTTCGAGGCACATGCCGAGGCGTATCGCCGCTATGGGCATGCGCCGATCGTGGTCGGCATCGACATCTACAATCTCGAGGCCGAGGCCTACGGCGGCGCCGTCGAGCCGCCCTACGGGGTGGGGATCCCGGCGATCGGCAAGCCGATCGTGGGTTCGGCCGCCGGGTTGCGCGCGTTGAGGCCCTTCGATCCGGGCCGGGCAGGTCGGATTCCCCTGGTGCTCGACGTGGCGGCCCGATTGGCCTGGCTGTTTCCCGAGGCCGACGTGCGCGTGCCCGTCAGCGGACCGTTTTCGATCGCCAGCAACCTGGTGGGCTTCGAGACGCTGCTGTGCGACGTGCTCACCCGGCCCGAAGAGGCCGTGGCCGGCCTGATGCACCTGGTCGAGGGGCAACTCGGCTTCTGCCGGGCCATTGCCGCGCGGGGGTTGGGCGTCGCGTTCTTCGAGTCGGCCGCCGCGCCGCCGCTTCTTTCGCCCGGCCTGTTCCGCCGCGTCGAGCTGCCGGCGCTGTTGCGAATGATCCGGGGCACGGAGTCGATCCTGGGCCGGCCGGTGCCCTGCATCATCGGGGGCGATACCGCGCCGATCCTCGATGCCCTGCTCGAGACGGGCACCGGCTACGTGATCTGCCCGATCGAGACCGACCAAGAGGCGTTCATGAAGCAGATCTGGGCACACACCCACGTGCGGGTTCGCGTGAACACGTCGGCCGAGGTCATGGTGCGGGGCACGGCGGACGAGCTTCGCGCCGAGGTCGATCGGATCGTGCGCCTGACGGCCGGTCGCGGGAACGTCTGCCTGGGAACGGGGTCCCTGCCCTACGAGACTCCGCCCGAAAACGTACTTTGGGTGCGTGCCTACTGCAAGAGCCTGTCGAGGGTCTGACCATACCGGGCGTGGCAGGGCGTCACACCTCGGCGACGGTGTCTGCCGCGGGCCGGCCACCCGAGCGGGTCAGGTCGGCGAGGCGCTCGGCGCGGTGCTGGTCGACGACGATGCGCCGGATGGCGGCGGCCCGGCCCGTGGCCGGCTCGGCGTCGACCACGGTTCCGTGGATGCGGACGTCGTCGCTGGCGACCTGGAAGTGGGTGGGGCGAAAGGTGGTCGTGGTCTCGAGCACGCGGTCGACGCGGCGGCCCAGGATGCTCTCGTGGGGGCCGGTCATGCCTACGTCGCACTGGAAGGCGGTTCCGCCGGGCAGGATGCGTTCGTCGGCCGTGGGCACGTGGGTGTGGGTTCCCAGCACGGCGGTGACGCGCCCGTCGAGGTGCCGGCCCATCAGTTGCTCGTCGCTGGTCGCCTCGGCGTGGAAGTCGACCAGGATGCACCGCACGTCGGGAGGCAGTTGGGCCAGCACGCGATCGGCCGCCCGGAAGGGGCAATCGACCGGCGGCATGAAGATGCGTCCTAGAAGGTTGATGACGGCGACGGGCGCGCCCCGGGCCGTTTCGAGCACGGTGAATTCGCGGCCCGGGGCGTCGTGGGGATAGTTGGCGGGCCGGACGATCCGCGACTCGGTCTCCAGGACGGAATAGATCTCCCGCCGCCGGTACACGTGGTCGCCCATGGTGATGCAGTCGACGCCGCCGGCGATCAGCTCGCGGTAGATGGCGGGAGTCAGGCCCGAGCCGCCCGCCGCGTTTTCGGCGTTGGCCGCGACGAAGTCGATGCCTTCCTCTTCGCGCAGGCCGGGGAGGGCGCGGGTGACGATCTGGCGTCCGGGTTTTCCGACGATGTCGCCGATGAGCAGGATGCGCACGGTTCGAGGATCCGAGGGGTGGAGCGGGGGGGCGCGCCTCAGCGGGCCATTTCGGTATAGCGGGTTTCGCGAAGCACGGTGACCTTGATTTCGCCGGGGTAGGTCAGACGCTCTTCGAACGCCTTGACGATGTCGCGGCAGACCTTGGCGGCCGTCTCGTCGGTGGTCTCGCGGGAGCTGACGAGCACGCGCATCTCCCGGCCGGCCTGGATGGCGAATGCCTGCTCGACGCCGGCGAACTCGCTGGCGATCGACTCGAGCTCCTCCATGCGCTTGACGTAGCGTTCGAGGGTCTCGCGACGGGCGCCGGGGCGCGAGGCGCTGCACGCGTCGGCGGCGGCCACCAGCACGGTGTAGGGCGAGTCGACCTTGAGGTCGTCGTGATGGCCCGCCGCGGCGTGGACCACCTCGGGGGGCTCGCCGTAGCGTTTGAGCAGGTCGGCGCCGATCTTGGGATGCCCTCCTTCGGCCTCGTGGTCAGCCGCCTTGCCGATGTCGTGCAGCAGCCCGCACCGCCGGGCCAGGGTGCCGTCCAAACCGATCTCGTCGGCCAGGGCCCCGGCCAGAAAGGCGACCTCGATCGAGTGCCGGAGCACGTTCTGGCTGTAACTGGTTCGGAACTGGAGCCGCCCGAGCAGGTTGATCACCCGCTCGTTCAGCCCGTGCACGTCGGCCTCCTCGGCGGCCTCCTCGCCGGTCCTCTGGATGTGGCGCTCGAGTTCGCGCTGGGTGTCGGCGACGATCTCCTCGATGCGCGAGGGGTGGATGCGCCCATCGGCGATCAGCCGATTCAGCGCCAGTCGGGCCACCTCGCGGCGGACCATGTCGAAGGCGCTGACGATCACGACGCCGGGCGTGTCGTCGATGATCACGTCGACCCCGGTGGCCTTCTCGAAGGCGCGGATGTTGCGGCCCTCGCGCCCGATGATGCGGCCCTTCATCTCGTCGTTGGGAATGTCGACCGTGCTGGTCGTGGTCTCGGCCGTGTGGGCCGCCGCGTAACGCTGGATGCTGGTCAGGAGCATTTCGCGGGCCTTGGCGTCGCAGATCTCGGCGAGCCGCCGCTCGTGCTTGAGGATCACCGACCCGCTCTCTTGCTGCAGCTCGGTCTTTAGCGACTCGAGCAGCCGGCTGGTCGCCTCGTCGCGGCTGAGCCCGCTGAGCTCGTGCAGGGTCTGCCGCTGGAGATCGAGCAGCTTGGTCAGCTCCTGGTTGCGCTGACTGACGTCCTGGAGCCGCTCGGCGAGCTTGCGCTGGGTGCCCTCGACGATCTTCTCCTGCTTGCGGAGCTGCTCGCCCTGCTGTTCGAGGGCGTCTTGGCGTTTGTCGAGCGAGCGCTCCCGGCTGTGCAGCTCCTCGCGGAGCTTGCGAAGCTCCTTCTCGCCTTCGGCCTTGTACTGGATGGCGAGCTCTTTGAGCTCGATCTCGACTTCGCGTCGGCGGCGCTGGACCTCCTCCTCAGCCCGCCCGATGATCTGCTTGGCTTCCGACTCGGCGTCGCGACGGCGCAGGTGATCGAGGAACTTGACCGCCACGAAGGTCAAGATCGCCGGCACGACGCAGAGCACCACGTAGAGGAGGATATCGCCGATCGTGGCGGCGAAAAGAAGCACGTTGCCCACGGTGGTGGCCCTCGCTACTATCCGCCGGACAAGCGCAGACCGCCGACCCGACCGCAAGGGGCGTCCCGCGTTTCGGAGCGATCTTCCCGAAAACGCGGGCCCGCGGAGTGGGCCATCGAAGGCACAGGGCTGCCGGGGGCCTCAGGCGACCCCGGCAGGGCGATTTCAGCAGAACGGGTCTCTCGGGGTGGGGGGCAGACGCCCGAACGCGCCGGAGGCGCGCCCGAGGCCGCTTCGCTGCCCGCCGCTTCGCGCGACGGGAGCGAATTGACAACCACCTGGGGATCGACTCGACTTCCTCAGGACGGAATGACCATCCATTCCACCGAACGCGGCAGACTGGGGACGCCCGGTTGCGCTGGCGCGCGACGTCAACCGCGCGGGAAACGGCTGCGGGGCCCATGCCGTTCGGGTGGCCGTGACGGCCCCCGCCGCAATGCCCCACAGAAGCCGCACCAAGAGCAACACGAAATCCATCGCCCGAAGATCTCCCGAACGTCGAATGGGTAGTTCTTGTCGGTGTTCAACCGCTCGTGATTTCGCCGGCAACTGTCCCTCGGACGACCCGCCGGGGTCGGTGTCAGGACGCGCTTGTCCGACCGTCTTACAACGAGACTGGAAAGTCCGAATCGGACATTCGTATTATTATCGGTTTCTCGTCCGGCTGCAACGGAGGTTTCTTTCCTGCGAATGAGCGGAAAGCGGCCCCCCATGTGTTGCGGCGACCGCATCGCGGGCGGGCCCGAACCGGTCGGGGGCGCTAGAGCATGTCGACCGGGTCGACGTCGACGATCCATTGCACGGCCTCGGGCGGTTTCGCCTCGGCGCTCGCCTCGGCGACGCTGGCCCGAAGCTTCTCCCCCTCGCGGCCCTGAAGCTGGATCTGAAAACGATAGTTGCCGCGCAGCTTGCTGAACGGGCAGGGGGCGGGGCCCAACACCCGGGCCTCGGCCTCGCGGCGCCCGAGGGCCGCCTTGATCCGCTCGGTCAGGTGGCCGGCGAACTCGCCCGTCGCCTGCGCGGCTGGCCCGCGCACGACCAGGCGAACCATGCCTGCAAAGGGGGGGTACGAAAACGCCTTGCGCGCGGGCAACTCGGCGGCGGCGAAGCCGGCGTAGTCGTGCCGTGCCGCCGCGAGAATCGCTGGATGATCGGGGCTGGAGGTCTGCACCAGCACGCGTCCCCCTTTCTCGCCCCGGCCCGTCCTGCCCGCCACCTGGGTGACGAGCTGAAAGGTCCGCTCAGCCGCCCGGAAGTCGGGCAGATGCAGGGCCGTGTCGGCGCAGATCACCCCCACCAGGGTGACGTTGGGAAAATCGAGCCCTTTGGCGATCATCTGCGTGCCCAGCAGGATCCGCACCTCGCCGTTGCGGAACGCCGCCAGGGCCCGCTCGTGGGCCCCCCGGCTTTGCATCGTGTCGGTATCCATGCGCAAGGTCGCCACGCCGGGAAAGCGGACCTTGACCTCCGCCTCCAAGCGCTGGGTGCCCTGCCCCCGATAGCGGATGCCCGCGAACCCGCACGACGAGCACTCCTGGGGCGCCGGGATCTGGTAGTCGCAGTAGTGGCACAGCGCGATCTGTTCGGTGCGATGATGGGTCAAGGCGATGTCGCAGTGGGGGCATCGGGTCACCTCGCCGCAGGCCGGGCACTGGATGTGCGTCGAAAACCCCCGGCGATTCAGCAGCAGGATCACCTGCCCCCCCTCGTCGATGGCCTCGCGAATCGCCACGTGCAACTGCCGGGTGATCGCGCCCCGCGAGTGGCGGGTCACCGCGTCGCTTCGCAGATCGAGCGTCCCCACGACCGGCATGGGTCGGTCGAGCACGCGGCGGGGCATCTCGATCAGCTCGTATTCTCCCGCGTGAGCCCGGTACCAGCTCTCCAGCGACGGCGTGGCCGATCCGAGCACCAGGGGGATCGCCTCCATTCGTGCCCGGGCGATGGCCACGTCGCGGGCGTGATAGCGCGGGGCCGTCTCCTGCTTGAACGAGGTCTCGTGCTCCTCGTCGAGCACGATCAACCCGAGGTTGGGCACCGGCGCGAACACGGCACTTCGGGCCCCCACCACGACCTCGACCCGGCCGTCGGCGATCCGCTGCCACTGCCGGTGCCGCTCGGCGTCGGTGAGATGGCTGTGCAGAACCGCCACGCCGCGGAACCGGGCGCGAAACCGCTCGACCGTCTGCGGCGTGAGGCTGATCTCGGGCACGAGCACGATCGCCCGGCGCCCGAACGAAACGACCTCTTCGATGGCGCGGATATAGACCTCGGTCTTGCCGCTGCCCGTCACCCCGTGGATGAGCAGCGTGCGATGCTCCCGCGCGTGCAGCGCGGCCAGAAGCGCATCGAGCGCCCGCTGCTGGGCACCGTTGAGCGTCAGACGCTCCAGCCGGGGCACGACCGGCTCGGTCGGCTCGGTCGGCGCGACGCGCTCGACCCGGGCGGAAATCAGCCCCTTGCGTCGCAGGGCCACGATCGGCGCCTGGGTGCATTTCGCGGCGTGGGCCAGCTCAGCCGGTGCCAGGGGCTTGCCCGCCTCGGCCAATACCTGCATGACCACGGCCTGCTTCTTGGGAAGCTTCATCGCGCCGAGTTTGGCCTCGGCCCCCGGCGCAACGCTCAGAAACGTGGTCTGGCGCGTGCCGGCCTGGCTCCGCACGCCGGCGGGCACGACCGCGTCGAGCACCTGGCCCCAAGCGCAGAGATAACGATCGGCGATCCACTCGGTCAACCAGAGCATCGCGCCCGACAACAGGCTCCGCGCGTCGAGCACCTCGCGCACCGGCTTGAGCGGGCGTTGGGCGACCGGGCGCAACTCGACCTTCACGCAATATCCGACGACCGGACGATTACCCCGCCCCAGGGGAACGCGAACTCGCCGGCCGGGCTCGACTTCCTCGAATAAGGCGTCGGGGACCGCGTAGTCGAACGGCCCGAACGGCGCCTCGGCAAAAACGACCGTCGCCACCAGGTGCTCGGCCTGATCGGCCTCGTCCCAGGGGGCCGGCTCGTCGTCGAACAGGCTGCGTTGTTGGGACATGCAGCGGCAAGCAGTGAGTAGTGGATAGTGAGTAGTGGTTTGTTGGGCGAGGGCGCACGGCACAGATGCGTCCTTGCCCGGACAGGGCACCCCGACCGACGTGGGGCAGGTTGGGGGTTGACTTCGATCGACCGGTCGCCGATACTCGCCTTTGTCGAGATTCGGTGCGGGACGGCTTTTGTCCCGCGATAGGCTCTTGGGCCGCCGGATCTCTTTTCTTGTGTGCGCCGGCCATGGCGGCCTCGGCTGCCGACGCTACAGCAGCCCGTACTGGCCGAGCGTCGCGTGGAGCCGGGTCTCCTGGTCGGGCGAGAGCGGGGTCAAGGGCATGCGGAGTTCGCCCGTATCGCGGCCCAGCATCTGCATGGCGGCTTTGATCGGGATGGGGTTGGTCGACAGTCCCAGCATGTCGCGGCAGAGGGGGAAGAGCTTGCGGTGCCAGCGCTGTGCCTCGCGAACGTCACCCGCCTCGAACGCTTGGATCAAGGCGATCATGTCGCCGGGCACGATGTTGCCCACCACCGAGATCACGCCGCGGCCGCCCAGGGCCAGCAGGGGCAAGGTCAGGCTGTCGTCGCCGCTGAGCAGGGTCAGGTCGGTGGTGGCCACGATCTGCGACGCCTGGTCCATCGACCCGGTCGCCTCCTTGACCATGGCGATGTTGGGGAGTTCGGCCATGCGGGCGATGGTCTCGGGCTCGATGTTCTTGCCCGTGCGCCCGGGGATGTTGTACACGCAGATCGGGACACCGACATCTTCGGCCAGGGCCTTGTAGTGCTGGTAGAAGCCCTCTTGGGTGGGTTTGTTGTAATAGGGGGCGACGACCAAGGCGGCATCGGCGCCGCATTGGACGGCCCAGCGGGTCAGACGCAGGGCCTCGCGCGTGCTGTTCGAGCCGGTGCCGGCCATGACCTTGATCCGGCCGGCCGCGACCTGCACGACCTCGGCCACGACGCGCTCGTGCTCTTCGTGCGAGAGGGTGGGCGATTCGCCCGTCGTCCCCACTGGGCACAGGCAGGTCGTGCCCGCCTCGATCTGGAACTCGATCTGGCGCTTCAGGGCGTCCACGTCGAGTTCGCCGTCGCGGAAGGGGGTGACCATGGCAACGGAGAGACCGGCAAACGATTCCGCTCGGGTCGACATTGAGCCATCCGTTTCGTGTGTTCTCGGGGAGCGCTGCCGGAAGCCGCGGCAACGGCCCTGGGTCCAAAATCCAAAAAAGCCCGCGTCAAGCGATCAGGCGTTTCATCTCGGCGACCGCCCGCTCGAAGCCCACCATGATGGCCCGCGCCACGATGCTGTGACCGATGTTCAGTTCGTGCATGCCGTCGATCCGCGCGACGGGCACGACGTTGCGGTAGGTCAGACCGTGCCCCGCATGCAGTGCCAGCCCGGCCTGAAAGACCTGGCGCCCGGCCGATTCGAGCACGCCAAGCTGCTGTTGCCGCTCGGGGCCCGGCTTGGCCAGCGCGTACTGTCCGGTGTGCAGTTCGACGGCGTCGGCGGCGACTTGGACGGCCGCTTCGATCTGCCGCGGATCGGGATCGAGGAACAAGCTGACCGCGATGCCCGCCTCGTGCAGGCGCTCGACGACCTCGGCGACCCGCCCGACCTGAGCGGCCACGTCGAGCCCCCCTTCGGTCGTAACCTCTTCCCGCCGCTCGGGGACCAGCGTGGCCTGGTCGGGCTTGATCCGGCAGGCGATTTCGAGCACCTCGGCCCCGCAGGCCATCTCGAGATTCAACTTCACGGCCACGGTATCCCGAAGGATTCGCAGGTCGCGGTCCTGGATGTGCCGGCGGTCTTCCCGCAAGTGGAGGGTGATCCCGTCGGCCCCCCCCAATTCAGCCAGCGCGGCCGCCCAGACCGGGTCGGGCTCGTTCGTCCGGCGCGCCTGCCGGACGGTCGCCACGTGATCGATGTTGACGCCGAGTTCCACCATGAGAGTCCCCTCGCGCAGACGACCGCACGTTCGTGACCCCCGACCCGGCGTGGCCGTCGGGGCATCGCGAGTGCTCGGGAGATCGACCGAGCCAGAGGGCTGATTATACCGGCGGCGCGAGGGCCTTCAAGTCATCGACCGGCGGCGTCCCATGACGCCGAGCGATCGGGCCGGGCGTCCGATGCCGCGCCGCCGCCGCGGTTTGCTTGTGCCGGCGTGCAAGATGATGAATAATCGGGCCTGATGGGCCTCGCGCCACGTCGCGTCTTCCCCAACCTGCCTTTCCGCCTTCCTTCGACGTTCCCCTTGACCCCGAGGAGTATCGACATGAGCTTGCATGCCACCGACAAGACGGCGCCCGTTTCCCGGCTTGGCGGAGTCGGCCGCGTCTTCCACGCCCCGATTGCCTGGGCCGTGCTTCTGGCCCTGGCGTGCGGACTGCCGGTCCGTTCGGAAGAAGCCCCGGCGCTGCGCGCCGGCGCGGCGGCGGTCGACGTCACGCCGCAGGAGTTCCCGGTGAACATGCCGGGCGGTTTCAGCGCG
>Ga0334896_1000771_pt1 | contig 33292 bp, 38 predicted proteins | sample GraSluR3_MG_8_FD_207734 | JGI IMG/M metagenome (GOLD analysis project Ga0334896, IMG submission 207734) | Sludge microbial communities from methane-producing bioreactor in Wageningen University, Netherlands - Granular Sludge_27_06-R3 | ecosystem: Engineered > Bioreactor > Anaerobic >... | reverse complement strand
TTATGAATTAAATAAAAATCCAAGTAAATATAAAAATGACTGTATTAATCAGGCAAGAAAATTTAGTGTAAATAATTTTATTAAACAAATTAAAAAAGAAATAAAAGATGCTTTTTAGTAGATATTTATATTAATATAACTTAATTTATAACTTTATGAAAAAAATAAATTTATATTTAATTATTAAAAAAACAATTTTTAAACTATATCTTTTAGCAAGTGTTAAATGTTTAATTTGGGATGTAGATGGTACTCTTTGGAAATCTCTTTTTGTTTCAAGAAAAATTCAAGAAGGTTATATTAATTTTTCAATTAAACATTCTAATAAAAGTTCTTCACATATTAATGAATTATTTTCTAAATCCAAAAATTGGCTAAATACTACTAAAAAAATTACTGGAATAAAAAATGACCTTTTAATCGTAAAAAAGATTGAATCTTCTATTAAAAAATATCTTTATATTCAAAGAGATGAATCTCTTGTTAATTGGATTATTTCTTTAAGATTTAAGAAGAATATTATATTAACAAATTCAACTAAAGAGATAACTATTAAGACCTTAAATAAAATTGGTTTTAAAAATGATAGGATTGGTAAAATAACCCCTTTTGATGAAATTATTACAATTGAAAATACAAATTCTTTGAAACCAGATTTAAAAGTCTTTAATTATATTTTAATTAAAACAGGATTAAAACCTAAAAGACATTTAATGATTGGAGATTCTTTATATCATGATTTGATTCCCGCTAAAAGACTAGGTATGAAAGCAATTCATATTGATAAATTTGAAATATTATTTGATAAATAAATAACTTTTAAGAAATATTTAAATATAACTTCCTTTAATTATTCTTATGGAATTTGTTTCAAATTTAAGAGAAATTACTTTTGATGATGTTTTATTATTACCAAACTTTTCAAAATTTTCTCAAAATGAAGAAAAAGAAAATATTAGTTTAAAGACAAGAATTTCTAAAGATCTTTTTTTAGATTTACCAATTATCTCTTCTCCTATGCCTGCAGTTACAAATGCAGAAATGGCTATTTCTTTAGCAAAGATGGGGGGTCTTGGAATAATTCATCCATTTCAAAGTTTGGAAAATAAAATTAAAGAGATTAAGAAAGTTAAAAAATTAAATTTAAAAGTTGGTATTGGTGTTAGTGATTTGTCAGTAAAAGGACTTGAAAGTATAGGTTTATTCTTAAAAGAAGGTGTAGACTTAATTTCATTAGAAGTTCCTCATGCACATACAAAAGAAGTAATTAATTTTATAAAATTAATAAAAAAAAAATATCCTTTAATTAACTTAAATGTTTCTTCTGTTATTACTCCTGAGGCTGTAAAAGATATTATTGATGCAGGAGCAGATAGTATCAGGATAGGTATAGGGGGTGGTTCTCATTGTACTACTAGAATTGTTACTGGGATAGGTCGTCCTCAATTAAGTGCTCTTGAATGTTGTTCTAAAATTGCTAAAAAATATGATATACCTGTTATTTTAGATGGTGGAATAAAAAACTCTGGAGATATTACTAAAGCAATTGCATTTGGTGCTAATGCAGTTATGATTGGAGGTCTTTTTTCTGGAACAGATGAATCTCCTGGAGAATTAATTGTAAAAAATAAAAAAAAATATAAATATAGTTGGGGTATGAGTACTAAAAGAGCAGTAGACTCTTTAAATAATAATTCTTCTAAAAAGTATAGTTTATCAAATCTTAAAAAATTTTTAAAATTATTTTTTAAAACTCCAAAATCTTCTATAACTAAAACAATTAATTATTTATTCTCTAAAAAAGATTATAATAAAAATATCTTTTTTTTAGAAGAAGGTATTGGAAATTATATTCCTTATAAAGGTAGTGTTTTAACTATATTAACTCAATTAAAAGAAAGCATTTTTAGGTCTTTATTTTATTTAGGTGCTCAAAATTTAGAAGAAGTGAAAAATAAATCTAAAAAAGTTTTAATTTCTAATGGGTCTTATTTAGAAAATATTCCTAGAATTTAAAATGTTTAATCCTATGAAGATAAGAGCTATTAGATGTTTAAAAAAAGAAAAAAATTTATTGAATCCAAGGTTTTTAAAAAAGATAATATTAACAAATTCGGCTTTTTCAGAGGGTCATGGTGTTGATGGTTCTAATTATTTAGGTCTTGGTATACTTTATTATTCTTTTGTACATCTTTTAAAAGCAAATATTTCTGTTTGTTTGGGATCTGGAGGTGGATTTGTGCCTAGATTAATGAGACAAGCACAAATAGATTTAGGTATTAAAAATAAAAGTAAAACTATTTTAATTGATGCAAATTTCCCTGAATTAGGTTATGGTTCTCCAGATTATATAGACAAAAATTCTTTTTTTAGAACTGTTTATCCAGATATAAAAATTTTATTTAAAACAACAAAAGAAGCAATTAAATATTTTAAAGAAAAAAAAATGAAAATTGATTATTTACATATTGACGCAGATCATTCTTATAATGGTGTTTCTTTTGATTATAAAACTTATAAACCTTTTATGTCTCAAAATTTTATAATTACAATTCATGATACTAGTACTTATACTGGTGTAAAGAAATTTATTAAAGATTTATCTAAAGAAAAAGATATCGAAATTTTAAATTTTGATTATTTATGGGCAGGTCTTTCTATAATAAAACCTAAAAAAGCTCCGATTAAAAAAATTTTAAAACATCCAAAAAAAGACTTTTTAATATTTATTGATTCATCTTTAGGGTTAATTGGAAAAGTTTTCAAAATTTTTTTCCCTAAACTATATAAATCTTTAAACAAATAATATCTTAGATGGTAATTTCAAATCTTCTTTATTTTATTCTAAAAAGGAATATCCTAAAATATTTTTATTTTAAAAATCCTCTTTTTAATTATGAAAAGAAAGATAAAATTATTTTAATTGAAGATTCTTTTTTTAAAAAGATTTTATTAGATTATCCTACCCCTTTTTTTTTAATTTCTGAAGAGAAATTATTAAATAAGCTTAATTTTATTGAAGATTATATTAAACAATTTGGTTTTAATTTTAAAATCGCCTATTCTATTAAAACAAACCATTTATCAAAAATCCTTCAAATTTTTCAAACAAAGAATTTCATTGCTGAAGTTGTTTCTAATTGGGAATTTAATCTTGCTAAAAAAAATGGATTTAATGGAAATAAAATCATTTTTAATGGTCCAATGAAATTAGAAAAAGATATTCTTTTTGCAATTAATGAAAATAGTTTAATTCAGATAGATAATTTTGATGAATTAAATAGAATAATTTTAATCTCCAGAAAATTAAAAAAAATACTTAAAATAGGCATTCGGGTTAATAGTAGATTCTTTGGAAAAAGTAGATTTGGTTTTAATTTAGAAAATGGAGAAATTAAAAAATGTTGTAAATTAATTAATGAATCAGGTTATTTAAAATTATCTGGATTACATATGCATTTAGGATATAATATAGGTTATAATTTACCGCCTTTTATATATAAAAAACAAGCAGAGTTATTATCTAAACTTGCTTTAGATTTGTTAAATAAAAACTTTCCAATTGAATATTTAAATTTTGGTGGTAGTTTACCTTCTGAGAATGTGAAACATGTTGATTCTTATTCTTTAAGGAATTATTCTTTGGACAAATATTTTGATGAAATTTTTAAAACTTTATTAAAATTTTTTCCTAAGAAGAATATAAATATTTTTTTTGAACTCGGAAGATCACTTATTGATGACTGTTCTTTTTTTATTACCAAAGTTGTTAATGTTAATCCTTATGTTGTTGATTCTTCTATTTCAATGTTACCTTTGATTACTGAAAATGAATATTCTTTTGAAATAATTAATCAAAATAAATTAGCAAATAAAAATAAATTTTTGAAGACTAAGGTTTATGGAAATACTTGTAGGGAAAATGATATATTAATTAAAAATAAATTTTTACCTAAACTTTTTTTTGGTGATTATATTTTTTTTAAAAGTGTAGGAGCATATAACATTCCGTTATTAAATGAATTTAGTTTTTCTAAACCTCTAATTTTATTTTTAAAAAGAAATAATAAAATCAGTGTTTTAAAATGAATAAATATATACCTTTTGTTTCTGTAATAATCCCTGTATATAATAGTGAGAAAACTTTGAAATCTTGTTTAAAATCTGTATTAAAGCAAAGTTATTCTAATTATGAAATAGTTGTTGTTGATAATAATTCAAAAGATCATTCAAGAGAGATAATTAAATTTTTTGAAAAGAAAGATCAAAAATTAAAATATTTCTTTGAACCCATTAGAGGAAGAGGTTCTGCTAGGAATAAAGGTATTCTCTCTTCAAAAGGAGAAATCATTTTAATGGTAGATTCTGATTGTGTCGTTCCATTTAATTGGATTGAACAATTATTAGAACCAATTCGTTTTGAGAAAGAGTCGATTGTAATGGGTAATGAAGAAATTGCTTTTAAGAATAAATTATCTTATCAAATTCAGAGGGCAAATCATAGTTTATTATTAAAACACTTAAGTGGAAATTATATTAATTATTTAGACACAAAAAACTTTGCAATTTTATCTTCTGTAATAAAAAATTTAATGTTTAATAGTTCATTAGTTCAAATGGAAGATTTTGAATTTTATTTGAGGCTAATGTTAAATGATTATAAAATAAGATTTTTAGAAAATGTTAAAGTTAAACATTATCACAAAACTAATCTTCTGGATTGGATAAGAGTTACTTTTAGTCGTTCTTATTGGAACACTCAAATTTTTTTATTATATAAAAATAGAATTGATTTTAAACATTTTTCTAATTTTAGTTGTTTTTCAATGAAAAGTTATTTATTGTTCCCCGTAGATATCTTCTTTTATTTTATTAGAAAACCTTTTTATCAATCTATTTTTGTTTTGATTTCAGATCTTTCTTGGAGATTAGGTTTAATTTTTGGTTTAATCTTTAGAAAGAAATTAATTATTATTCGCTAATATTTTGCATTGAGATTTACACATTTTAATGTGTTTTCTAGCTTTTTGTACTTTTTCAGGATTCCAAATCTTCTTTAACTTATTATTATAAACATTACCAAGAATTAAATTATCTGTAGGGCATAATTTTAAATCTCCATTTTGCATTAAAATTAATGATTTATATTCTTGAGAGTTATCTTCTTGAATACCATACTCTATAGGATCTTTGAAATATCTCTTGAATCTATCTATATCTTTTAATGTATTTTTAATTGGATAACCTTCTTTTTTTAATTGAGTTATCTGTTCTAAAAATAAATTTATCTTTTTATTATTTGGCCATAATTTTGATTTTTTGAACCATTCTTCATTATATTCTTTTTCATTTTTTCCAAAAAATTGAGGATTTGCAATTGGTTGAAATGTTATTCCATCTAGTCTATTTTTTTTAATCCAATAAGTTAATTTAATTAATTCATCTAAATTATTTGCCATAATAATTGAATTAATATAAATCTTTGGAGTTTCACTTTTATATTCTTCTTTTGTTTCTTTTAAATTTTTTATTCCATTAAATACTTTATCTCTTGTTCCAATAATCCCTCTTGAAAAATCATGAATTTTTGAATTAAAACTATCTAATGAAATATATATAGAATCTAATTTACTATTAATAATTTCTATTGATTTCTCTTTTGTTATTAATGTTCCGTTTGTTGTTATAGAAATTATTCCTTTTTTTGATTTTGCATATCTTATTAATTTTAAAAGATTTTTATGTAATAAAGGTTCACCTAAAATAAAATCTAACTTAAATTCTTTTCTTAGCCACTTTGAAATTCTTTTTATTGCTCTTTTATTCTTATTTAAGGATTCTTTTTTAATTTTGTTTAGATTGGTATTTTCTCCGATATTACAATGATTACAGTTCAAATTACAAATGGGATTCATCCACCAAAAAATTTTTTCAGGTTTTTTATAATTCATTCTTTTTCTTTGCTTGAACGATTAATGAGCAACCATATGTTGGAATTACTTTAGCTAATAGTTCTGATTTTAGTTTAACAATATTCTCATTTCTTTTATCTCTTGAAAAGACAACCATTGTACTCTGAAACTTTTGTATTTCAAATCCATAAAATTTTAGAATTTCTTTTAACGAATTAAATGTAAATTGTCTTATATGTAAATAAAGATATTTGTGTAATGGTTTAATTTGAGTTGGTGTTTGTCCCTTTAAAAAATTGATTCTATCTGGTAAGTGAACTAAATTAGGTGTTGTAATTATTAATATCCCATCCTTTTTTAATATTCTTTTTATCTCAGCTAATAATTTTTTAGTATCATATATATGTTCTATTATTTCTCCAGCAAAAATAATATCAAATGATTCTTTTTTATAAGGTATTTTTTTATTTAAATCACCAAATTTTACTTTAATTCCTTTTTTTTTAGCTAATCTTAAATTTTTCTTACTAAAGTCAAATCCATAAACTTCAAAACCCAAATCTTTTATTCTTTTAGATATTTGACCATCTCCACAACCTAAATCTAATATTTTTTTCGATCTTTCTTGTTCTTTTAATAAATTTATTACTTTTTTGATTCTTATTTTATTTTCTTTATCTTCTTCTAAATATTTGAAAGCATTATTTCTACTAAACCATTTTTTATCATCGTTCATTATTCTTTCTTAATCCTTATTTTTATTTAAACTTTATTAAGTCTTTTTTCTATTAATTTAATAAAACTTTTAGTTTTCGAAAGATTTAAATAGTTGTTTTGTTACTATTTACTTATGACAAATAATCTTGAAAAAAAGGTTGTTGAAAGTCCTGATAACTTAGATTCTTTAAGTAATGATTATTGTGTCAAATCTTCTAATATTTCTTATTTTGGAAAATTGAAACAAGGTTTTAATTCTTTAAAAAAGAACATCAGAAAAAAAGCATTGCCTCTTGTATTAGGTACTGCATTATTATGTGGTGGTGTTAGTTGTGATTTATCTAATCCTTCAAATCCTTATAATCCTCCTGAAACACCAGATAAAAAAGATAAAGTTGTTATTCTAATGAATACTGCTCCTAACCCTAATACTCTATTAAATCCTACTTTAAATGATGAAGTGACTTATAATCAAGGTTATGCTTCTTTGAATGCTACAAAAGTAACACTTATTGATTGTGCAAATTATAATTCTGAAGATATTTATATTTTAGGTCATGATCCTACAAACCTTCAATTTGAAAATTATAGGCAACTTACGAGAGAAAATTTAACAAACTTAATGCAAGAAATTGATGAAAATTATTCTGATGATGCTTTTTTAATAATAAATAGTATTGGCCATTCTGGATTAGAAGACACAAATAATGATTCTACACCTGATTGTATTTCTACTGAATTTTGTGATGGATTATATTATAGTTCTGAATATCCTAACTTAATTTATACTTTTTTGAAAAATGATCGAAAAGTGATATTTAGTGTAAATAAATGTTATTCTGGTTATGTTATTGATGCATTTGAAAATAATCCTAAGGATAATATATTGGTTTATACTTCTTCAAAAAAAGATGAAGAAACAAAAGGGAGAATTTTATTAGATCATTTGACATCTGCTTTTAATGAAAAATATAATCAAAGTTATGATTTAAATGGAGATAATATTTTATCAGGTCAAGAAGTTTTTCAACATATAGATTCTATTGCAGGAGAATCTACTTCAGAAATACCTGCATATTCTTTTGGAACTCCTCAAATGTGGTCTAAAGATACAACAGACCCTAATGATTTTGTAATAACAAAATTATAGTTTTTTAACAAAAGATATTTAAAGAATAGATTATACTTTTTATTATTAAAAGGGTGTAATAATGAAAAAAAATAAGTTTAATTTTTATATTTTTATAATAATATTTCTCATGTTTTATTTTATTCTTTCTTCTAGCCTTTTTAGTATTGCCTGTGAAGCTGGAGAAAAAGATGAAAGGGGTTATCCTTGTGTTCCTAATAGGCCTACTATGGGTGAACCAACAGTCACTTGGCCAGATGGAACAAAAGAAAAATTGGATTTAGGTGATTCTGGTTCTTCTTCTACTCCTTCTAATCCATGTTCTTCTGGTGCAAATTATTATGACGGTTCGTGTTATCGTTGTTCAGAAGGTACTTATTTTTCAGGAGGTTCATGTCATTATACGACTAGTGGATGTGAATCTAATGGAGGATTATGGTGTAGTGGTGGTTGTTTTTCAGGTAGTTATTCTGATGGTGCTTGTGGTTCTGATGGACAAGCTTATACTTGTCAAAAGAGTAGTGAAGGTTTTTCTTATGATCCTTCTTCTAATTCTTGTAGAAGAACACTTTCTAATGGTACAACATTATATAGTGAAGCATATTCTGGTGTTTCAGGTTCAAGTTCTAATCCTTCTGTAAACCTTGTCTTTACTTCTGATGTTACTCAAAGTGTTTGTTCACAAACTTTTTGTAGTGGAAATAATAAATTTCCTTATCATACGCATACAATTGATCCTAGGAAATTTAATTCTCTTTGTACTAGTTCTTCTATGACATTAACAGCATTAAATGGGGAGAGATGTGGAAGTTATGAATGTGGTGGATGTATTTTTGCTTGGGGACAAGCTCAAAAAAGGTGTGCAGATCATAATCATGATATGTGTGGTTTAACAGTAGATTATTATAGTAATACTTGTGATGGTGATGTAAGTGGATGTGGAGGAGATACTGCTATGAGAGATCATAAACATTCTGTTACAGGTGTTTTTGAAGCTGATACTTCAGAAGCATGTTGTCAAGGTTGTGGTAAAACTTGGATGAATGATATGTGTTGTGGTGACGATTCTTCTGAAATTGGTTTTTATAGAAAAGTTGCAGAAAATAGTAATTTAGGAATAATTTCTAATACAGAGGATAAATCTTGTTGTAGTAGTGTTAATAGCTGTGTTTTTGAGAAAAATTGTTATTCTCCTCAAACCTCTCCTATAGACTTAGATAAAGATGGAGATTTAGATTATTGTAATGCAAACGGAGAATGGCAAGATATGCCTAATACTTGTGATGGAACTAGTAATTTCTGTTTATGTAATATTGGTAAACTTGGATTATGTGAGTTGAGTGGTAGTGATTATTTTTGTTATTGTGATTTTCAAGGTGTTTATTCTAGAGATTCTGATAAACCTATTGTTTCTTTTTTAAGACCTCCTACTCCAGAGAGTACTTTTGATGAATATGTACAGAAACAAGAATCAAAAATAGAAATAAGTATTAGAGAACCATCTTTAACTTCTTTTGAATTGTATTTTACTGATAAAGAAAGTGAAGAAACATTAGGATTTATTTATCCTTTTTTGTATAGGATATATTCTTCAGGTTTTGAAGGAGAAAGTGATTTAGGAAGTTATTATACTTTAGATGCTTCTTTTAGTGAAGATGGGAGATATGGTAAAGCATTAAGTTTTGATGGAACAAATACTCTTACTTTAAATAATTTTTATAATTTAAGTCATGAGTTTCCTTTACTTTTAGGTTCTAAAAAAGAAAATAATTTTAATGGGGCAGCGAGTTATTTTGCATGGATAAAACCTACAAAATTAGATTCAACAGATAAAAATATTTTTTGTGATAATAATTGTAATGAAGGATATATTAGAATGTATAATAATAAGATAGTTGCTGATTTTGGATTTGGTAATATAATTACATATGAAAAAAGTTTTGAAGAAAATCAATGGTATCATATTGCAATGACTCATAATTATAATTCTGTTAACGGATTATATGAATTAAAACTTTATTTAAATGGTGAATTAATTGGAACTTCAACTTCTTCAAGTACTTCTGCAGATTATGGACCTGATGATCAATTGATTATTGGAAAAAATTTTGTTGGTTTAATTGATGAAGTTCAAATATTTAATACAGTTTTACCCCAATATCTTATAAACTTTATTTATGCTACTTCTATTGAAAGAGAAGGACCAATAACTAAATTTTCATTTGATTTAAGTAGTTTTAATATGACTGAAGTAGTTGAATCATATTGGTATTATGTTATAGCTAGAGATTTTAGTGATAATATGATTGTATCAGATATAGAATCAATTAAATTATTTGATGTTGAAAATAATCATGGTAATTTTGAGATTAAAGATAGTAAAATAGAAGTTAGTGATAAAGATATCAAGATACAATATTTAGTTAAAAATATTGGTGATAATGATTTTTTCCCTTCTATTTTCTTACCTCCTGAATTAGATGATTTTTATGTCCAAAAACAATTAGATTATATTGGTGAAGGAAAAGAATTATGGATTAATTTAACTCTTAGTACTAAATATTCAAATTTAGGTGAGTTTAGTAAAGGTTATGATGTTTATAATTATACTGAATATTATTCTGATGGTTCTTTAATTAAATTATATAAACTAAGGGATTATAATACTGCATTGTTTAGAGATACATTAAATAAAAAAGATTTAATATTAAATTATGATTTTGATGTTGAAATTTCTTCAGGAGATAGAAATAAAACTCAAGATATTTCTTTTGATGTTAATTACTTTTGTAGCGGGGAGAGATTTATTATTGATTTAGTGAAGGATAATAATGTTTATTATTGTTTATGTGAAGATAAGGGTTTTTGTTTAAATGATAGACCTTGTGCTTGTATTGTTTACCCTGAAAGATTTGTAGATTCAAGTTTGTCTAATAAAGTTTATTTTAATGCATTATATTCTTTTGATCCTAGAACTTATGATGAAAAAGGTGAAGAATTATACTATAAATGGTATATGGTCGGATTGCAAGAAGAACCTACTGTGAATACATTAAACATTAATGAAGGTTTAAGTCAAGATGGTGCTGAATTTGAGTTAACACTTAGACAAGAAGGTGATTATTATACTTCTGTTAGTGTTAGTTCTAATGAAAAAGAAGATACTGACTTTGTAAATTTCTTGTTTTCTCCAAAAGATTTACCTTATTGTCAGAGAGATGGAAGCAAATGGATTATAGGAGGAGAAGAAATACAACTAATCAATTCTTTAGATAATTGTTATATGGAGAATGGCTATAATAAAAAAGTTTGTTGTCCTGCTGGATATAAATGTGATGGTGGTAGTTGTGTTGCGAGTTTAGATTATAGTGATTGTGGAGATTATATTACAAAAGAAACATGTGAGGCAGATGATTATAATGTTGGATTAAAAAGTGTAGAAGAAATTAATGGAGAATATTTTTGTAGTTCTATACAATTTTTAGATGATGGTAATCAAATTTATGTTCATGATTGTAAATGTTCATGGGACGAAGAACAAGGGAATTGTGGAACTAAATATAATCAAACAGGGTATAATTCTGGAGGAACTATAAATTATCAAATTACAGGTTCTTGTGAAATGAAAGTGAGTAATATTATTGGAGATTGTGATACTGATGATTTTAAGGTTTATAATATGAAAGCTGTTTGGGAGAGTGAGTCTCCAGAAAGTGAAATCCCAAGTTATTGTAAGGATCAAACTAAAAAGATTGAATGTGGTAACTTAGTTTTATTAAACTTCTTTGATACAACACAAGTAATTTTAACAATATTAATTATTGTTTTAGTTTATTTGATTATATTTAGAATCAAGAAAAAAAATTAATTTTTGACTAAAGATTTATATATTATATTATATATATTGATTTATTAAAGGAGGATTTATGGATAATAATATTATTTCGTTTATTTCTGTAAAAGGTGGTGTTGGTAAGACTACTCTTGCTCTTGAAACTGCTTATGCTTTGGCTAATAATTATAATAAAAAAGTTTTATTAGTTGATTGTAATTTTTCTGCTCCTAATATTGGTCTTTATTTAGATTTAGTTAGTGATTTAACATTACATGATGCATTAGGTGAAGTTCCATTACATAATGCTATTTATGAATCAAATGGTATTGATATTATTCCTGCATCTTTATATTATAAAGAAAAATTTGATGTGTTTAAATTAAAACAAATTTTATCTAAATTTAAGAATAGATATGATTTTATCCTTTTAGATTCTTCTCCTAATTATGATGAATTAAAGCCAGTAATTGCAGCAAGTGATAGGGTATTTATTGTTACAACTCCAGATCATGTAACTCTTGAAACTTCTCTGAAAGCAGCTGTTTTAGCTAAGGAAGAAAAAACTCCTATTGACGGAATTATTGTTAATAAAATTAGATCTCCAAAACATGAATATAATTTAAAAGAAATAGAAGAAAAAAGTAATAATCTAGTGATTGCGAAAATTCATGATAGTAAAAATGTTTTAGCAGCAATGCATTTAAAAAAACCTGTTGGCTTTTGTTATTCTCATGATTGTGTTTCTAAAGAGATAAATAGATTTGCTTCAAGTTTATGTGGAGAAAAAGAATTTCAAAATAGGATATTACAAAAATTATTAACAACTATTTCTAAAGAGAAGATTAATAGAGAAATATATAGACAAAGTTATTATAATAAACAATTTGAATAAAATAGAATGTTTCTTATTAGTACAAACTAAATTATAACTATCTTTAAATATAATTCAATTTTTCTAATATTAATTAAACATTTTAATTTTTGATTATGGTAAAATTTGCACATTTAGCTGATTGTCATTTAGGTAGTTGGAGACTTCCAAGTTTGCAAGACTTAAATTTTAAATCTTTTCAAAAAGCAATTGATATTATTTTAACAGAAAAAGTTGATTTTGTTTTAATTTGTGGAGATTTATTTGATTCTGCATATCCGTCTATTGAGATATTAAAAGAAACTTTTGCTGAATTTAGGAGAATTAATGATGCAAATATTCCTGTATATTTAATTGCAGGTTCTCATGATTATTCTGCATCTGGTAAAACTTTTTTAGATGTCTTGGAAAAAGCAGGTTTTTGTAAAAATATGGAAAAGTTTGAAATACAAGATGATAATAGTATAAAATTAATTCCTTATATTCATGATGGTATTGCTATTTATGGTTATTCTGGTAAAAAATCAGGTTTAGAAATTGAAGAATTAAAAAGAGTTTATTTTTCCTCTGTAAATCCTTATACTATTTTTATGTTACATACTACAATTAATGAAGTTGCAATGGAAAATATGCCTTCAATTAATAAAATTAATTTACCACTCGCACAATATTATGCTTTAGGTCATATTCATCAGGTTAGACATTTACAAGATAAAAATCAACATTTTATTTATCCAGGTCCTATTTTTCCAAATAATTTTCAAGAGTTAGTGGATTTAAAGTGTGGTAGTTTTCAAATTACTGAAATTAGTGATAAACTTAAAACTTATAATATTAAATTACCATTGAAAGAAGTTGTTTATATTGAATTAGAATTAGATAATGGTATTGATGCAACTGAGAAGATTATTAATGAATTAGATAGATATAATCTTAATGATAAAATTTTATTATTAAAATTAAAAGGGACTTTGTTAAGTGGTAAAACTGGAGATATTAATTTTGGTAAAATTGAAGAATTTATTGATAAAAAAAAGGCTTTTGCTTATTTAAGAAATATTTCTCAATTAAAAACAATTGAAAATAATATCACTGTTAATGAAAATGATTTCGAAAACATTGAAAAAATAGAAAAGACAATTATTGAAGAATTTTCTAATCAAAATCCAAATGAATTTAATAAATTCTTACCACAGATTATGAATTCTTTATCTATTGAAAAGAATGATGACGAAAAAAATGCTGTATTTGAGGATAGAATAATTGATGAATTAAAAGTTATTTTAAATATGGAGAAAATATTATGATTATTAAAAAATTAATCTTAAAAAATATTAGAAGTTATGAGTCTTTGGAAATAGATTTCCCAAAAGGGTCTACTTTGTTAACAGGAGAGATTGGTGTGGGTAAAACTTCTATTTTATTAGGAATACAATTTGCATTATTTGGATTACAACCAGGGCAAAAAGGAAGTTCTTTATTGAGACAAGGGGAAGATAATGCTTTTGCAAAAATTATTTTTGAGATTAATGAACAAATTATTGAGATTGAAAGAACAATTAAGAAAACAAAATCAGGTTCTATTACTCAAGAAAAGAATATATTATCCATTGATGGAGATTCAAAAGAACTTTCAACTGTTGAAGTAAAAAATAAAGTTATGCAATTATTGAATTATCCTAAAGAATTTGCGAAAAAATCAAATTTGCTCTATAAATATACTGTTTATACACCTCAAGAAGAAATGAAATCAATTATTCAAGAAAATTCTGAAATAAGATTAGATACAATAAGACATATTTTTGGAATTGATAGATATAAAAGAATTAAAGAAAATACTAATATCTTCCTTCAGAAAATTAAAGAAACAATTAAGTTAAAAGAAATTTTAATTGGGGAATTAAATCTTTTAAAAGAAAAATTAAAAGAAAAAGACGAATATAGAATTAGGTTAGTAAGAGAAATTAATAATTTACAAATAGAAAATACAAATTTAGCTGAATTAAAAGAAAAAGTTAATGAACAATTATTAACATTACAAGAAAAAATAGATAAAAATAATTTAGAATATACTTCTCTAGAAAAAAATAAAGCAACATTACAACAAAAAAAAATAATGCAAGATAGAGTTCAAAAAGAAATTTTAAATATGCAAAAACAAACTTCATTAAATATAGATTTTTCATATGATAGACTTAAACAAATAAAAGAATTGATTGATAAACATAAAATATTATTAGAAGAGAAAAATCAAAATTTAATGAAGACTAATTCAATTATTTTACTTAATGAATCTAAAAAAGAATCTTTTATTAATCTCAAGGAAAAAGTTAATTCTTTAGAAAATTGCCCAACTTGTTATCAAAGTGTTTCATTAGATCATAAAATAAAAATAACAAAAAAAGCTCAATATGATATTGAAGAAATCGAAAGAGAACTTGAAACTTCAATAATCAAAAAAGTTCAACTTAAAAAAGAAATTGAAATAGAAAAACAATTAATTTCTGATTATGAAACAGATAAAGAATCTTTAGAAAGAAATAAACTTAAATTTGAATATTTAAAAGAATTAGAAATTAAAATAAAAAGTGATTTATTTTTTTTAGATAGAAATCTTAATGAGATAAGTACTTTAGAAGAAAAAATTAAAGAACAAGAAGAAAAATTAAAAGATTTTAGTTTATTGAAAGATGATTTTTTTAAGATTAAACAGAATTATGAAATTGCAAATAATAATTTAAATAATAATAGGATAAAACTTGCAGAAAGTAATAAGGAATTAGAGATTCTAAAAATTTCTTTAGAAGAATTAAAAAAAGATATTTTAGATAAAGAAGAATTAAGAGAACAAGTTAGTTTTTTATTAAATTTAAGAGATTGGTTAAATGATAAATTTTTGTCGATTATTACTTTAACTGAGAAAAATGTTTTAATTAAAATTAGAAGTGAATTTTCAAATTTATTTTCAAATTGGTTTAATCTTTTAGTTAACCAACCATTAAGTGTTAGATTAGATGATAATTTTACTCCAATAATTACTAATCAAGATTATGAATTAGACTATGAATTTTTATCTGGTGGAGAAAGAACTGCAGTTGCTTTAGCTTATAGACTTGCATTAAATCAAGTACTTAATTCTATTCTTTCTAGAATTAATACAAAAGACTTAGTTATTTTAGATGAACCAACAGATGGTTTTGCTCAAGAACAAATTGATAAAATGAGAGATATTTTTGAACAACTTAATGCTAATCAAATAATTATTGTTTCACATGAACAAAAAATAGAAGGTTTTGTTGATCATGTTATTAAGGTTTCAAAAAATGATTCTAGTAATATTGAAAAAATTGAAAGAAATTAATTATATAAATATTCTTCACTAGATAATCTATAACTAAAAAATTCATCAATAGAGAACCATAAAGATATTTCATTTATTGCATCTGCTTTATCTGAAGAAGCATGAACAACATTTCTTACAGGTAAATGATTCTGGTCAGCATAGTCAAAACTAACATGTGAATAATCTCCTCTAATTGTTCCAGGTAAACTTGATTTTGATTCAGTAGAACCAACTAACTTTCTAACATTTTCAATAGCATCAACTCCTTCAACAACCATTGCAACAACAGGACCTGAAGTTACATAATCTAATAGTGCTTCTCTTACTTGTTTTCCCCTTCTTTTTTCTATTTCTTCAGTATAATGCATCTTTGCAAAATCTTTATTTACTTGAACTAATTTTAAGGCAACAATTTTAAATCCTCTTTGTTCAAATCTTTTTATTATTTCTCCGATTAATCCTCTAGCTACTCCGTCAGGTTTTATTAAAACAAATGTTTGTTGAATTACCATTTTTATTCTTCTTGTTGTATTTTTTTATTTTTTGGTCTTTTTTTTCTAGACCTTTTAGAACCCTTTAATAATAAATTTTTTCTTTTTCTTCTTCTTGCTACTTCAAATTTTCTTTTTCTATCAAATCTTTTTGGTTTATTTTTACTAGGCATTATTCTTCACCTTCGTCATCTTCATCTTTAATTTTGATATAATCTTCACCTTCATCATCCTCATCTTCATTAACTTCTAATCCTAAAAAAGTTAGTTCATTAATTTTTTTTGTTTCTAAAATTCTTAAATCACAAAATGCTAATGGGTATACTTTTTTTAATTTAGGTAACATTTGTTTTTGAAGTTGTGAATTAAATAAATCTTGACAAACATCAACATAATTTTTTTCTTTAACATATTCTATTAAAAATTCTTTTGTAACTTCTCTTAATTTTCTTCTTACTGCTCTTGAAACTTTTTTCCTTGTAATTAAAAAAGGTTTTATAATAATAGATACATCTTTACAATTTGTAATAAATGAATCTTCTACATAATCTACTCTTTTTCTCATTATTTTTCTAATATAAGAACTATTTAATTCCATTTTTTTAGGAACAGCAAATAAATTATTATTAGAATCAATTATTTGAAAAGTTACATTTAATCCTTTTCCTTTTAACTTTCTTGTTAAATCTAATTTTATTGTTTTATTTTTTAATTCTGCAGGTGTTCCTAAAACTTCTATATTTTTATTTAATAAAGGTGCTTGAACATCCATAAACTTTTTCTTTTCTGCCATTTTATTCAATTAATAATTTACCTGTCCTTTTTCCTTGTTTTTGATATTTTGATTTTTTACAAACAGTACAAGTATACATAATATTTGTTTTTTTAGTTGTCTTTCTTTTTCCTTTTTGTTGGTTCTTCATACGACTATATCTTCCTTTGTTTCCAACTCCTCTCCAAAGACCTCGTAATCTGATTCTTACTTTTCCTCCTCGTTTTAAAGAACTTGCTTTTCCTTTGCTTGGTTCTTTTAATTTTTGAGTAGTTCTTTTTTTACAATAAGGACAATATCTTTTTGTTGTTTTTGGTTTTTTCATAATATATCTTTTAATTTGAGGTTTTTAAACATTTGTATTTCATTGGTGTCGCAGTTAAATATAAATAGATTTTATTTTATTTGTTATTATGAATAGAGTTTTTTTTAATCAAAAAAATGGCCAAAGATTTTTTTTAGAAAAATGTAAAAATAATTTAAATTGTCCTTCTATTAGTTCTTTATTACAATTTGGTATTAAATGTTCTGTTTCTTCTTTGAAAAATTATTATTCCCAAAGAAGATTGTTACCTGAAGATTTATTCTTAGATTTGTGTCATCTTGCAAAAATTGATTTTAAACTTTTAGATATACAATATAAACCTGAAAATTGGGGTAAAATTAAAGGTGGATGTTATAAAAAATTATTTTAATTTAACTGCAGTTCCATAAGCTAACATTTCTGAAGCTCCTTGCATAACTACTGATGTTGAAAATCTAACTCCAACAATTGCATCTGCATTTAATTTTAATGCTTCATTTATCATTCGATTATATGCTTCTTCTCTTGCTTGTGTTGTCATTTGAGTATATGTTTTAACTTCTCCACCTATTAAATTTTTTAGTCCTGCTGCAAAATCTACACCTATATTTCTTACTCTGATTGTATTTCCTTTTACAACACCTAAAATTTCTTTTATTTTTTTATTAGGTATTTCTTGTGTTGTTGAGAGAATTATTTCTTTCATAGTTCTTTTAATATTTAATTTATTTTAAATCTTTTCTTTCTTCTATTTTATTTTCATTTTTTGAATTAAGAATTAAAATTATTCCAAATAATAAAAATATTATTGAATATGTATAAGGTATTTTAGTTAAAAATAAGATAATTGATGTAATAATACAAATAATTCCTGTTATAATTGATGAATTTATCATTTTATTGTAAAACTTCTTCAACTCTTGCTCTTATTTTTGCATTTCCACCACTTGGTATTGCAACTATTCCGCCACATTCTAAACATTTTACTTTTGTACTAGCTCTACCGTAAATTATTTGTGTGTTTTTACATTTAGCACACCTAATCTTTACAAATTTTGCTTTTTCTCTTGTTGTCATAGAATTTTTTAGATTATTTTGTTTAAAAGCTTTGTGTTTATACTCTTATTATTTCAATTTCCAAATTCTTTTTTAGTTTTTCTAAGAATGTTTTTTCATTTTCTTTTTCTATTAAGCAACCTGCAGCCATATTATGTCCTCCTACTTCTGCAAGTGAATTTGGATTTTCTTTTTTAAATTCTATTATTGTTTGTTCCATTAATTCTTTTAGGTTTCTTCCTTGTCTTCCTGCAATCCTTGCTGAAACTTTGATTTTATTTTCATTATATGCCATTCCTATAAGAATTGTGCCTTCTTTGTAAATTGATGAACTTGAAAGCATAGAACAAATTGTTCCAATTATTGCATCTTTAATTTGATCTTTTGCATTTAATATTACAAAGTTTTTTCCACTAATTTTTTCCATTTTTTCTGCAACTTTTAGTCCAGAAACTAATTCTTGTTTATATTTTGTATAAATATCTAATGCTTGATTCTTTGCACTTTTATTTTCTAAACAATAAGATAAAGCTATATCTGAAAATCCTAATCTTGAACAAGCATTTATTAATGTTGAAATTTCTCTTACATCTTCTTGTGTATTAAAAAATTTCAGAATATATAAATTTCCTAAAATTTCATCAGAATTATTTTTCTTTGTTCTTCTAAGTAAAATTCCTGTTATTAAGTTTGACATTTCTTGGTTATTTAAATCCAATAATGATTTCTCATAATCAATTCCTGTTTCTCTTAATAATTCTGTTACACCTTGTTGATTTCCTGTAACTCCTGGAATATAAGGAGAAGTAGAATATTCTAATGTTCTTCTTAAAGGTCTTGTTGCTGGATAAAGGATTATTCCTTTTTTTGTATTTAATTCTTCACAATCATTAATTATTTGTTGGTTTATTTTTGATAAGTTATTTTCTTGTCTATCTCCTATTAAACCAATTATTGCAATTTTTGCTAAATCTTTATTTTTTGCATTTATTTGTTTTGAGAATAAATAACAAACTCCTGCACCAGTACAATTATTATTTTCTGGTTCTGTTGTTAAGTGTGGATTTAATATTTTTAAGTTTGGTTTATTTATTTCTTCTTTTTTTATTTCATGGTGATCTAATATAAAAATAGGGTTTTCTGAATCCTCAAAATAATTAAGTGAATTTGAAGCTAAATCTGAAAAAATTAATATTTCTTTTTTATTTCTATTTAATTCCTTTTTTATTATCTCTTCATCTAATCCTTTAACAATATTAATACTGAATTTTAAATCCAACCTTTGAAATGTTTTTGCTAAGATTGCTGCTGAAGTTATACCATCTGTATCATAATGAGAAATAATTCTTATTGATTTATTCTTACTCTTTTCTAAAAATTCTCTTGTAAAATTCTCAACCTCTATTAACATTTAATAAAAAATCTTCAATTGCTTAAAAATATTTGTGTAATCTTTATAATAGTTAATTCTTTTTCTTTTTGTCTCGTGTAGAAATATTATAGTATTTTTTAGTAATATTTAATCTTGCTTGAGCTCTTTGTAATTTATGTTTTGCTTTTTTATCTGTTACATTATTCTTAAAGTGTTCTTTTAAATTTTCGACTTTTTTTGTTGCATTTTCTAAATCTTCATTTATTTCAATATTTAATTCTTTTAAATAAGCTTGTAATTTCTTTCCAAATATTTTTACTGTGGGAATTGCATATTGATCTCTTAATATAATCCCTATTTGACTGGGAGAATATTTATCTGATAGTTCTAGTATAATCTTTTTTAATTCTTCTTCAGACATTTTTACCCATGTAGGTTTTTCTAATTGTTCCATAATCTTTATTCCAAAATTACATTTATAAATATTTGGTTAGCTTTCTTAATCATTCATTCTTTTAAGAAATAGCCCCGCCAGGATTCGAACCTGGGTCACAGGGACCAAAACCCTGCATCCTTGACCACTAGACTACGGGACTGTGTTAATAAAAATAAGAAATTTGTATTTTTAAGACTTGTGTTAATATTCTTCATCAATTAACTCTGCTTTTTTATCTTTTATTAAAAATTCAGTTATTTCTTGCTCTAAATTAGCAATTTCTCCTTTTTCAAAAGGTCCTATTTCTTCTCCTTCAAAATCTAAAAATTCTGGAACATCTTCTATAAATCTGATTAATCTATGTTTTAATTGATTATTGTTATTTGTTTGATTCATTTCTGATTCTTTATCTTTTTGTGCTTTTTCTAATGCTTTAACTATTGATTGAAATAAATCTTTTTCAAAAGTTAACATATTTTCAAAATCTTTCTTACTTATTCCTACTTCACTTGCAATAAATGCCAAATTTAATATTTTCTTTTTTCTAAGTCTTAATAAATCTGTTAAACTTGCATATGCATTCTCTAACTTTTTTTTTGTTTTAATTGAGAGTTCACTAAAAATATCACTTTCTTTGTTAAGAAATTCTTTTTTTTCATTAAAATATTCTTGAGACTCTTGTAAAAACTTTTTAGGTAATAATTGTAAATTATCACTATATTTTTCTTTTCTTAATGCTTCATATAAAATGTTAAAGGTAATCATAATTTAAATAACTTAAAAGAATTTTTAAAGTCTCTTGTATTTTAATGGTTATGTTTAATTCATTTAAGGATAAGCTTAAAAATTGGTTAAAAAAAGCAGAAAATGAAAGTGAAGATATTAGTTCTGGAATTATTGAAAAAGAAATAAAAATAGAAAAAAGGGAAAAAAAAGCTAAAGAAAAGAAGGAAACAGTAAATAAAAAACAAACAAAAACAGAAGAAAAATCTGAAAAAAAACAACCTAAATTAAAAAATGGTTTAAGTGATGATAAATTTGAAGAACTCTTTGAAGAATTAGAATTAATATTATTAGAGAATAATGTTTCATATGAAGTTGTTTTAAAAATTAAAGATTTACTAAAACAAAGAATAGTTGGAGAGAATAAAAAAGTAAATTTAGAAAAAATTTTAAAAGAAGTCTTAAATGAGATTTTAATTGAATTTGATAATTTAATTGAATTAATTAAAAAATCAGATAAGCCTTATGTTATTTTATTTGTTGGTATTAATGGGTGTGGTAAAACAACTACTTTATCTAAATTAGCTTATTTACTTTTAAAGAATAAATTAAGTGTTTGTTTTGCTGCTGCTGATACATTTAGAGCGGCTTCAATTGAACAATTACAATTTCATGCAGATAAATTAAATGTTCCTTTAATAAAAAAAGACTATGGAAGTGATCCTGCGTCAGTTGGTTATGATGCAATTAATTATGCTCGTAAAAACAAAATTGATGTTGTTTTAATTGATACTGCTGGTAGAATGAATAATCGTGATTCTTTAATGAAAGAAATTGAAAAAATTGCTAGAGTAAATAAACCTAATTTGAAGATATTTTTAGGAGAGTCTATTACTGGAAATGATGCTACAAGACAAGCAAAGGATTTTAATGATGCTGTAGGAATAGATGGGATTATATTATCTAAAGCTGATGTGGATTCAAAAGGAGGGGCTGCGATTTCAGTTTCTCATGTTACTCAAAAACCTATATTTTATTTAGGTATTGGACAAAATTATTCTGATTTAAAAGAATTTAAAAAACAAGATTTAATTGATAATTTTTTTTCTTAAAATAAGAAACTTAACTTCAATAATTTTTATAAAGAGGTTTTGTTTTTCCTTAGTATGCAAAATTACGATTTATTGATTGATAGGATAAGTAAAGCTTCTAATATTGAAAAAGATGAAATTGAAAGAAGAGTTGAAGCAAAAAAAGCTAAATTAAGTGGTTTAATTTCTAAAGAAGGTGCTGCACAAATAATTGCTGCTGAATTAGGCATTAGTTTTGAAAATCAAGACTTGAAAATTAGTGAAATTATGCCTGGTATGAGAAAAGTTAATGTTATTGGTAAGATTATTAATTTATTTCCAGTAAGAGAATATGAAAAAAATGGGAAAAGTGGTAAGGTCTCTAATTTTATTTTAGCTGATGAAACTGGTAATTGTAGGGTGGTATTATGGGATATGAATCATATTTCTTTAATAGAAAACTCTGAGATTAAAGAAGGGGATTCTGTTGAAATAAAAAATGCTTCTATTAGAAATAATGAAATTCATTTATCTGGTTTTAGTGAGTTTAAGAAAAGTAATAAAACCTTTGACAATGTTTTAACTAAAAAAGTAACTAAAGAAGAAACAATTGATGAGATTCAAAATGGTCAAAGTGTTAAATTAAGAGGTTTAGTTGTTCAAGTTTTTCCAGTAAGATATTATAATATTTGTCCTGATTGTGGAAAGAAAGTTGTTGATGAAAATGGATTTTATAATTGTAATGAACATGGAAAAGTAGAACCTAAGAAAAGAGGTATTTTAAATTTAGTTTTAGATGATGGAAATGAAAGTATTAGGGTTGTGATTTTTGGAGAAAATATTAATTCTTTGGGAAATGAACAAGAATTAGAAGATCCTGAAAAATTTAATACATTTAAAGATGATTTATTAGGAACTGAAATTTATATAGAAGGAAATGTTAGACGAAATAGTTTATTTAATAATTTAGAATTAATTGCAACTAATGTTTCTAGAGTTGATGTTGAAGAATTAATCCAAAAATTAGAGAGTTAAAAAGAAAGATATATAATTTGTTTTTTTGATTTATTTTAATGTTATTTAAAACTCATTTAGCTTTTGGTATGTTTTTATATTTAATTTTATTTTTCAATTCATCTTTTTCTTTTATTTACTTTTTAGGAATCTTTTTAGGAGTTCTTCTTGTAGATATAGATATAAAGAATAGTAAAATTGGGAAATTTTTTTTATTTAGACCTTTGCAACTTTTCTTTAAACATAGAGGTGTTTTTCATAGCATTTTTTGTGGTTTTATTTTAATGCTTGTTTTTTCAATAATTAACTTAAGATTTTCTTTTGCATTTTTTATAGGTTATTTAAGCCACCTTTTTTTGGATTTATTTAATATTAAAGGAATAATGTTATTTTGGCCTTTTTCCAAAAAAAGATTTGGTTTTAAAATTAAAACTGGTGGAATTATTGAGGATATTCTTTTTGTTTTATTTTTCCTTGTTGATATTTTTCTTTTTTTGTTTATTTTCGTCGGAAGATTTAATATTCTATTTTGAAAGATATAAAAACTTATAAATTAGTTTGTTTTTTGGTAATATATGGCTAGTAAGGAAGAAGAAATTATTAAAGAAGGTGTTTTAGATGAAAAAAAAGAAGTAAAAAAAACATCTAAGAAAAAAGATGAAAAAAAAGAAGCAACTTTAATGGATTTACCTGGTGTTGGTCCTGGCACTGTTGCTAAATTAGAAGCTGCTGGAATTTATGATTTAATGGGTTTAGCTGTTTTAACTCCACCTCAATTATCTGAACTTGCTGGAATGAGTGAGGCTGCTGCAAGAAAAGCAATTCAGTCTTCTAGAGAATTAATGGATTTTGGTTTTAAAGATGGTCTTGAATATGTTGAAGAAAGAAAAAACATTGGTTATATTACAACTGGTAGTAAAAATTTAGATGATCTTTTGGGTGGAAGAGGTATTGAAACTAAAGCAATTACTGAAGCTTTTGGTGCTTTTGGTTCTGGTAAAACTCAAGTTGCTCATTCTTTAGCTGTTGGAGTTCAGTTACCTATTGAGAAAGGTGGTTGTGCAGGAAGAGCAGTTTATATTGATACTGAAGGAACATTTAGGCCTGAGAGAATTAAACAATTTGCAGAAGGAATTGGTGCAAATCCAGATAAGGTTTTAAAAAATATTTTAGTTGCAAGAGCTTTTAATTCAGATCATCAAATGTTATTATTAGATAAAATTGCTGATTTAATTAAAGATGGTGAACCTATTAAACTTGTTATTGTTGATTCTTTGACAGCTCATTTTAGAGCAGAATATTCTGGAAGAGGACAACTGGCAGATAGACAACAAAGACTTAATCGTTATTTACATCAATTACAAAAAGTTGCTGAACAACATAATTTAGCTGTTTATGTTACAAATCAAGTTATGAGTGATCCTGCACAATTGTTTGGAGATCCTACAAAGGCTATTGGTGGAAATATTGTTGGTCATGCTTCTACTTTTAGAATTTATTTACGAAGAGGTAAAAAAGAGAGTAGAGTTGCTAAATTAATTGATAGTCCAAATTTACCAGATAATGAAACTGTTTTTATGATTGAGACTAATGGTTTAAAAGATTTAGCAGTTTAGAAAATTAATTTGGTCATAAATAAGTTTAAAAGTTTTAATTCTTTTTTTAGTATTAAGGGTCCATAGTATATTGGTAGAATAGTCGGCTCCAGACCGACAGAGGGGGGTTCGATTCCTCCTGGGCCCATTTAGCAAAACTTAAAAAAGAAGTTTATTATATTATATTTATGGCAGAAATTGGTTTACCTGGTACTGGAGGATTAATGCATTTTAAAGAGGAGTATAAATCTAAAATTCAATTAAAACCTAGTGCTATTGTTACAATGATAATTTTAACAATTATCCTTGAAATAGTATTACACTTTATAATTTAAAATGTTTGGTGGAATTAATCCTAAGCAAATGCAATCTATGATGAAGCAGATGGGGATTGCTCAAGAAGAAATAAATGCATTTAGAGTTATTTTTGAGACTAAAGAAGGGAATTATATTATTAATAATCCTAGTGTTATTAAAATTAAAATGCAAGGACAAACAAGTTATCAAGTTTCAGGTGATGAACATTTTGAAGAAATGAATGAAGAGAAATATACTGAAGAAGATATTAATTTAGTTATTGAAAAAACAAATAAAAGTAAAGAAGAAGTTATTGAAGTTTTGGAAAAGACTAATGGTGATATTGCTGAATCTATTATTTTGTTAAGTGAATTATAATAATGAATAAAAACAATGTTTTCTTTTTTAGTTTATGTTAAATCAATGGGATTTTCAATTAATTCAAGCAAAATATCATAAAGAAATTGTTGATAAATTAATTAAAGATTTTAAAGATTATGAAGAAAAAAGGTTTTTAATAGGTATTTTAAATGAACTTGCTTTATCTGTTTCACATTTAATTAATTCTTTTTTGATTTATGCTATGATAAATAATAATTATATTCTTTCTAAAAAAAGTGATTTAAGATTAAAAGATTTTAAAAATAAAATTGGAAGAAATTATCTTTCTTTAAATTTAATAATGGATTTATTAAAGATTATAGAATTCAAAAAAATGCAAAAAAATTCTCCTATCCAATTTTTTAAAAAAGATAAACTTGTTTTTTTATCAAGAGGTATTTATATTACTCTTTCATTTGAAGTTTTATTTAAGTTAAATGAATCTTTAGGTTTGAGCATTAAAAATTTTCCAAAAGATTAATAAATTAATTCAAAATCTTTGTATTGTTTTTTTAAGAATTGTAATGTTTCTAAATCAATTTTATGGTCTTTTCCTTTTTGTTCTAATATTTGTTTGTCTAATTCTTCAGGATTACTTTTAATTATTTTATTGTTTGAAATTTTGTTTATATTTGAACCATCTACTATAAATGTGTTCTTCAAAAAGAAAACATTTATCTTTTGTTTGTTATTTTTTAAGATGAATCTAGATCTATCCATTGATAAAAAATCACATCTTTCATTAAACTCAATTAATGCATTTGTTACAATGCTTGCTCTTCTTCTTGCTTTATCTACTTCTCTTCTTTTTTTAGCAAATTCAACTTCATTTTTTTCAGAATCCTGTTTTTTTATGTCTACTTTATCTTCAATTATATCTTTTCTGACTTTTGCTATAAACTTTAAGTTTTCTAAATATTTTTCAGGAAATTTTCCTTCTTTAATAAATTGATTATTAAATTCTTTTAAGATTATTTGTTCTCCTTTTTTATTTAGTAAAGCTTCTAACATCCCAAACAAATTATAATAAATTTCTTTTATTTCTTTTTGTTGAATTTTTTGATCTATTTGAATTCTTAATTCTTTTAATCTTTCTATAAAATCTTTTACATTTAAAAATAATTTATCTAATGTTTTACCGTCTATTTCCCCTGGTTTTATCTTTCCATGTTCATATCCTTTGTAATATTTAATTGCAATTTCTTCTAATATATCAGCATATTTTTTTTCAATTAATTTTTCTTTTATTACAAAAGTATCTCTAAATGTTTTTACAGTATCGTATACATTTTGAGGAGCAAGACCATATAACATTAAAAGTCCTTGAGTTGGGTTTATTGTTCCCCAATATAAATCAGTAATTATAATATCTAATAATTTTTTATTAACTACTTCTTTCATTTTATCTCCTGTTCCTATAAACATATCTATAGCTTCAGGAGTAGGTTTTATTCTACCCATTTTAAGAAGAGATTTCCAAGGTAAGAAAGCACCTCTGTCATATAATGGAACTCCATCTCTGATAAATGTAAACATTACTGGATGAGCATCTTTTACACTCTCCCAAAAATCGGTTAATAAATAAACTTGAACATTTAGGTCAATTTTTGATCCGCCTATTGCTAAGGCTTCTCCAATATATGAATAAATAATACCTCTTAATTTTTCTAATAATTCAAGTCGACTCATTCTTTTAACATCAGTATCATCTATTATTACAAATACATCAACATCACTTGTCTTTTTTGTGTCTCCTCTAACAAAACTCCCACCAATGGCATAAGTTGTTACATATTTTTCAAATTTTCTTAATACTAAACTTTTATGAATACTTGTTATTCTTAATGAAGCTAGTATTCCTTTATCATAAATAGGATAACTCATACTAAATGCTTCTAAAATATCAAATTTAGAATCTAAACCTAATTCCCAAAAGTCTTTTGGTAATAATAAATGTACCCAGAATTTATCATTTATTTTTTGTGCAATTTTAATTACTTCTAATTTTATTTTAGGTAAATCTTTTTCTTTTTTTTCAGGAATTATTAAACATAAATGTATTAAATTCTTTTTTCGATTTTCTTCAGAAATTTCATATTCTTCTTCAAGATTCTTTGAAACATTTACAGATACAATTCCCAAAGCTTCAATAAAAGGAAATTTTTTTAGAATTTCTTTATTTAATTCTTGAATCTCTTTTTTTGTTTTATCAGCTTCTTTTTTTTGAAGAGCTTCTTTAATCTCATTTGTAACTGGTATTTTTTGTTTTAAATTATTTGAAATATAGTCTTTTGATAAATTATCTTCTACAGAATTATTGTTTTGTGAACCTTGTTTTGAATTTGATTCAACCATGATGAGTGAAAATATCAAAGATATATAAATGTTTTTAATTAATGTTTATATCTTCCTCTTTTTTCTACAATTTCTAATCTATTTAATATTTCTCTTTTTTCATTAGGATTATATCCTTCTAAAAATGAAAGGTATAAGTTTTCATAATTCTTATAATGTTTTGCATTTAAAGCTTGTTTAATTAAATGAATATCTACTGCTTTGTCTTCAATTTTTTTAGAGATATAACTTAATCCAAAGTCTATGATATAAACTTTATTTTTTTTTAAAATAGTATTTGATGTTGTTAAATCAGAATGAATAATATCATTTTGATGTAATAATCCTACTTGTTTTCCAAACTTTTTCATAATATTCATTTGTTTTTTTAAACTATAAGAATCTAAAAAATCAGAAAGTTTTTCTCCATTAATATACTCTAAAATTAATTTGTCTTTATCTTGTGGAATTTGTTTTTTTTCATTAAAATTATATATTCTTGGTACATTCAGATTTAATTTTTTTGCTTTATATAAAATTTTAGCTTCTTTTTTATTTCTAGAATAACGAATTTTTTCGTCTAATATTTGATTTCTATATGTTTTAGGTATTCTTTGTTTTATTATTTTATCTTCTTCAAGATATATTTTAGCTTCTGCACCTTGACAAATTATCTTTGTTACCATAGCTAAAACTTAATTTTACCTTTCATTTGTTTTGCTATTTTTTGCATTGTTTTTTTATCAATTTCACCACTTGAAATTTTTTCTGCATTTGAAGAATACATCATTTCTTTTAATAATTTATATTGTTTTAATAAACTTCTAATTTCTGTTGTTGTAGTTCCACTACCTTTTGCAATTCTACTTATTCTTGAAGTTTGTTTTTCTAAAACATCTGGATTTTCTACTTCTTCTTCTGTCATTGAATTTATTGCAGATTTCCATTGTTTCATTTTTTTCTCTTGTTTTTCAAGTTCTGATTTTGGAATTTTATTTTTTACTTGTGAAAATCCTGGGACCATAGACATTATTTTATCCATTGAACCTAAAGAATTCATTTGTTCTAATTGAGAATATAAATCTAATAATGTAAATTTTCCTTGTTTTAATCTTTCTTCAATTCTTTTTGTTTGTTTTTCGTCTGTTGCTGATTTTACTTTTTCTAAAAGGGAAGATAAATCCCCCATTCCTAATAATCTATTAATATAAGAAAGAGGATCAAATATTTCTATTTCATGAATTTGTTCTCCAACACCTATAAAATAAACAGGACAGTTTGCTTGGTTACATGCAGTTAATGCTCCACCTGCTTTACTTGTTCCATCCATTCTTGTAATTATTACACCATCTATTGATAATGCTTTTTGAAATTCTGTTGTTTGATTTTTTGCACTTTGACCTATATCTGCAGGTAAAACTAATATTCTGTAATCAGCTTTAATTTTTTTATCTATTTTTTCTATTTGATTTATTAAATCTTTATTTAAACCATCTCTACCTGCTGTATCAATTAAAACAAGATCATACTTTTCTAACTCTTTTTTATAATTTTCATAAATCTTTATTGGGTCTTTTTCTTTTTTATCAATAAAATAAGCTAGGTTTGCTTTTTTTGCCATTTGTTCTAACTGATCCATTGCTGCTGGTCTATCAGTATCTAATCCTAATAATGCTACTTTTTTTCCTCTTTTAGCATAATAAAAACCTAATTTTGATATTGTTGTTGTTTTACCAGAACCATATAAACCGATTAAAATTATTTTATTTTTTTTATCTAGTTTTAAATTTTTAGTTTCTTTCCCTAATATAAATAAAATTTCATCATGAATTAATTTGATTAATTGTTCTTTTTTATCAATTCCTTTTATATTTTCATCATATGCTATCTTTTTTATTTTTTGGGTTAAATTAAATACTAATTCTATATTAACATCAGATTCTATTAGTGACCTTTGAATGTCTTTGATTATCCCTTCTATTAGTTTTTTATCTAAAAAAATAGCATTACTTATTCTTGTAAAACCTTTTTTTAGACTTTCTCCTAATCTTTCCATTACCATATTTTAATTAAGGATTAATGGTTTTTAGGATTTTGGGTGATGAATACTTTTAAAAAAGCTTTGTAATTATTTATTCTATGGAATATAAAGAAGGAGATTTGGTTTTGTGTACTGTTGAAAAAGTTAGTGATACTGTAACAAGTGCCTTTTTACCAGATAATAAAACAAAAGGGACTATTATTTCTTCTGAAATTGCACCTGGTAGAATTAAGTTTATGAGAGCTTATGTTGTTCCAAATAAAAAGATTGTATGTAAAATATTAAGAGTTTCTGGAGATAATGTTGAACTTTCATTAAGAAGAGTAAATGCTAAAGAAAAAAAACAAGTTTTAGAAGAATTTAAACAAAGATTAGCTGTTAAATCTGCATTAAAACAAATTTTCTTAGAAGACTTTGATGAAATTCAAAAAAATATTTTAAAAGATTATAATGAACTTTTAGAGTTTATTGAAGTTATAAAAGAAAATTCTGAATTAATTAAAAAGTATATCCCTTTAAAATATCAAGAGAGAGTAAAAAAGATTACAGAAAAAAAGAGAAAATTAGTTGAATTAAAATATGAAATTAAAGTTCAATGTTTGGAAGAAGATGGAATTAAAAGAATAAAAAATTTGTTTTTAAATTCTGATTCAAATGTTAAAGTAAGTTATCTTTCTGCAGGAAAATATCATTTAAAATATTTTGCTGAAAACTTTAAACAAGGTAAACAAGACATCTCTTCTTATTTATCTTTAATGCAAGAAAATGCAAAGAAAAATAATTGTGAATTAGAAATTAAAGAAGAAAAGCATTAAAATGGGTATTTTAAAAAAGTGTTCTAAATGTGAAGAATATACATTATTAGATGAATGTTCTAAATGTGGAAGTCTCACAAAAGAACCAGGTTATATCTTTAAAAAAATAAGAGATGCACCTAAGGATTCTAATGAATATTTTCATAAATTAAGGAGAAAAAAAGATGATAAATAAATTTTTTGAACTTTTGTTTTTATTTTTGTTTGGTTCTTTAATTGGTTATATTTTAGAATTTTTCTATCGTAACTTAATTGATAAAGAATACATTAATCCTGGTTTTTTAAAAGGTCCTTATATCCCTATTTATGGTTTTGGTTTAATTCTATTAAACTTGTTTTCTTATTTTTCATTTAATTTATTTTATAAAATTATTTTATTTGGGATTGTTGCAACACTAATTGAATTATTAACTGGTCTTTTTTTCTTAAAATTTTTTAAATTAAAGTTATGGGATTATTCTTATTTGAAATTTAATTATAAAGGAATCATTGCACCTTTATTTAGTATTTATTGGATTCTTTTATCTTTATTTTATTATTTATTTTTACATCCTTTAATGAGTTTGATTCTTAATTATGTTTTTTCTAATCAATTTTTATTATTTTTAGGAGGAATTATATTTGGTATTCTTTTAATTGATTTTGGTATTGCTTTTAATTTATCTTATAAAATTAGAAAACTTCTTTTGAACACAAAAGTTAAAAGAATAAATTTATCTTTTAGTGAATTTAGGAAAAGAACAAAAATTGAACTTAATGAAAAGTTTAAAAATCATTTTAAAAATCACTTAAAAAATAAAGGTGTCAGATAAACTTCCATAAAACCTGCAATTAATAAAATACCTATTGAGATTAATATTAAAATTAATGAATCTTCTAATATTTTCCATTTTCTTTCGTTGTTTTTTAAATCTCCTCTAATAAATGCAAATGAAATTATTCCTCCTGCAAGTGCTACAACAAAATAAGCCATTATTTCAGGAACTCCATGTATAAGATACCTAACAAGACTACTAGGTAAATTTTTTAGACTTCCATTTGCAAACATTCCCATTGCTGCCCCAATTACACTTGCATTCCAAACTAATATAAATATAGCTCCTGCACCAAAAGCTAAAGAAAAAATTAATGTAAAAATCATTACAGATAAATTATTTGAAAAGATTGATAAGAATGCTCCTACTTTTGTTACATGGCCTGTAATATAAGGTGCTGCGCCATAGGTATGTACACATTGATTAAATTCTCTTGGATTATTTATTGCACAAAATGTTCTTATCTGAAAATTAAAATTTTGTCCACTAACTTCAGGTAAAACTACATACCAAAATGAATAAGCAATTACAAAACCTAGAAATAAACAAATTAATGATAAAAGTGCTTTTGAATGTTCTTTTATTAATTTTCCATTTTTATCAATTTCAATATTCTTTTCTTCTTCGTGTTTGTTTAGATAATATACAAAAGGTAAGCATGCTAAAACAGTAAATAATACCATTAATAATCCGGCTCCATCTTGTAAGATATCATCTCCTCCAAAAACATAAGTTACAAATAATAATGCAATGCTTGCATAAAATAAACCTATAAAAAACATCTCCCAGGGTCTTTTTATTGCTCTTCTTGGACTAATTAAAATTTCAATCATTTTATCACCTTTAGTATAAATTAATTTAATAAGTATATAAATTTTGTTAGAATACAAAAGGCTTTTATATTTTAATTTGATTTTTTAAGTATGAAATTAGAAAAAGAGTATGATTCTATTTTGAAAAAGATTAAAACTTTGAAAACTCAAGGAGCTGAGAATGTTGCTAAAAAAGGAATTGAAGCTTTTTTATTAAAACCAACTAAATCTTCTGCAAATAAAATTTTATCTTTGAGAGAAACTGAACCTTTATTACAAAATTCTATAAAAGTATTATTGAATTCTAAGAATATTAAATTAAGTTCAGAAAAAATTTTAAAAGAAATAAAAAAATCTCATGACTTAATAGTTAAAGAGGGTTCTAAATTAATAAAAGAAGATATGAATATTTATTCTCATTGTCATTCTTCAACTGTTATAGATATTTTCAAAGAAGCTAAAAAACAAAAAAAGAATTTTACAGTTTATACTACTGAAGTTGAACCTCATTTACAAGGAAGAAAAACTGCTGTTAATTTATCTAAGGTAGGAATTAAGGTAGTTATTGGTCCTGATTTAGCTGCAGAGCATTTGTTAAAAGGATGTGATTTGTTTTTATTTGGTGCTGATGCTTATACAAAAGATTTTGTTTATAATAAAATTGGAACTAAAATACTTTGTAATATTGCTGAAAATTATAATATTCCTTGTTATTCTTGTGGAATTGCATTAAAATTTACAGATAAGATTAAAATTGAAAAACGAAGAGGTAAAGAAGTTTGGGATGAAAGAAATAAATTAATTCAAACTGTTTATCCTGCTTTTGATAAAACCCCTAATAAATTATTAACTGGGATAATCAGTGAATTTGGTGTTAATAAACCAAAAGACTTTGTAAAATTAGCTTCTAAAAAAATTAAGAATTTGAATTAATTTAATTTATTTAAATAATTTATTTCTTCTTCATCTAGTTTTAATTCTTTTCTTATTTTTTCATTCTGTAAAATTGTTTTTATTAATAAAAAATCTCTCATTGCTCTTTTAATAGAGATATGTGTATGTTTGGCATATTTAATACATATTGATTTTTTTTTCATTGTTCTTTGGTTATTTAACCAAATTTTTAGTATTCTCGATGGTTTTTTATAACTTGTAAA
>Ga0334896_1000769_pt1 | contig 33382 bp, 25 predicted proteins | sample GraSluR3_MG_8_FD_207734 | JGI IMG/M metagenome (GOLD analysis project Ga0334896, IMG submission 207734) | Sludge microbial communities from methane-producing bioreactor in Wageningen University, Netherlands - Granular Sludge_27_06-R3 | ecosystem: Engineered > Bioreactor > Anaerobic >... | reverse complement strand
AGGTGTCCCGGTCATAGTAGTGGTCCATCTTGAAGGCCATCGAGACGCCCTGGACCAGGATCCCCCCGATCATGGCCAGGGGGAAGAGGGGGAAGGCGTGCAGGACCTGATGCATCCCCTGCACCATGGCCAGCATGCCGTAGCCCAGCAGCACGGCGATCCCGATGATGCCGAAGTGGAAGGTCAGGGGTTCGATGGCCTCGGCGGCCACGGTGGCGGTGGCGATCGAGAAGCGCTCGTGGGGTTCGGGGATCAGCCCGGTGCGCTTGTAGATCGGGATGCCCTTCTCCTCGTTGAGGCAGGCGCAGTAGCCCTTCTTGATCGCGATGTTCACCAGGACGATGCCGAAGACCACCGCGAAGAGGATCCCGACGGTGGCCGACATCTGGCCCAGGGCGCCCCCGGCAGGGAAGCCCAGCTTGGTGAAGGTCTCGGCCATGCCGGCGGCCGTCCCGTGGCCTCCCGAGAACCCGATCTCGAGGATGGTGGCGAAGATCGCGGGGGTCCCGAAGAGAGGCGCCAGGACCAGCAGGGTCGCCAGCAGGGCCACCAGGTACTGACCCATCCCGAAGACCACCCCGAAGCACAACTGCGGGCCTCCCACGCGCCAGAGCTCCTTCGGCCTGGGGATGGCCACCCCCAGGAAGAGCGAGGCGAAGACGATGTTGATCAGGATCCCCGGCAGACGGGACCACTGCTGGAACATCCAGTCCGGAATGATCGCAAAGCCCAGGTGCTTCTGGGTCAGGGCCCCCAGCATGAACGGACCGACGGCCAGCGCCACGAAACCGGCGATGATCGACGAAGGCAGGAACAGGGTCTGGAAGAGCCGGATCTTGACGCGCATCAACTTGCCGATCAGCAAGAAGAGGCTGAGCACGCAGACGCTGAAGAAGAGGTTCTCGATGTTGAACTCGGGGTTGTCCACGGGGGGTCCTCTCGTCGGGGCGTTGCGACCTCTTTCCCACCCCGTCCCCCGGGCTCCTCTCTCGAGGAAGAACTGGAGTGTTGGCCGGATCGGGGGAGCAGCCCTCAGCGCGCCGGTTGGGGGGGCTCGGCGCAGGGCGCACCCTCCGTCTGCCCCAGCAGGGCTTCGAGGCCTTCGTAGTCGTAGCCATCGGCCAGTTTCAGCAGGGCGCGCAGGGTCTCATGCTCCTGGGGGAGGTCGCCCAGCAGCTCGCGGAAGCGGGCCATGTCCCCGTCGGCGAGCGCCTCGCGCAAGGTGCGGATCTGGACGGCCGACAGGCAGCCCTCGGCCTCTGGCAGCCCAGGGGTGCCCTCGCTCGCGGTCGCGGCTGCAGCCACAGGCTCTTCGGCGTAGGCGAAGCGCAGGCCCAGGCTCCTCCCCAGGACCTCCAGCAGGTCTTCCAGGTTGAAGGGTTTGCGGAGGTATTCGTCCACCCCGGCGGCCATCACGTCCTGCCTGAGGTCTTCGAAGGCACTGGCAGTCACCGCGATGACGGGGGTCCTCCGGCCGGCCTCGGTCAGTCGCAGTCGTCGCGTGGCCTCATAGCCGTCCATGACCGGCATCCGCATGTCCATCAGGATCGCGTGGGGAGACCAGTCCTGGAAGGCCTCCAGGGCTTCGGCACCGTTGCCGGCTTCGGCGACCTCGATGCCCAGGGGGACAAGCATGGCGCTCAGCAAGGCCCGGTTGGTGGGGATGTCGTCCACCACCAGCACCCGGCAGGGGTCCTGGCCCGGCTCCAGGCCCACGATCCGCCGCGGGGGAGGGGCCGGCGCTTCAGCGACCTCCGGGGGCGGATGGACCAGGGCGTCGAAACGGAAGCAGCTTCCCTGCCCGGGTCGACTCGCGACGCGGATCGATCCACCCATCATCTCGACGAATCTCTGGCTGATCGCCAGGCCCAGGCCGGTGCCGCCCGCCCGGGCGCCGGCCGCCGCCTGGGCGAAGGGGTCGAAGATCCGCTCCAGGTCCTGTTCGGGAATTCCCGGGCCGGTGTCCTCGATCTCCGCCTCCAGGAGGAAGGCCGCTCTTCCCCGCGATTCGTCCTGGCCTGCGCGGGCGCGCACCCGCAGGGTGATGACCCCCTCTTCGGTGAACTTCACCGCGTTGCCCAGCAGGTTGATGAAGACCTGGCGCAGCTTGCCCTCGTCTCCAACCACCTGTTGGGGCAGCTCGGGGTCCAACTCAACCCGCAGCTCCAGGCCCTTGCCCTGGGCGCGGACCCGGAACATGGTCTCCAGATCCCGCAGCAGGTCGATCAGGCCGAACGGGGCCTGGGTCAAGGTGATGCGCCCGGCTTCGATTCGGGACATGTCCAGGATGTCGTTGATCAAGCCCAGGAGGTGCGCCCCGCTGCGGCTGATGGTTCGCAGGCTCTCGGCCTGTCGGGAGGTCAGGTCCGGGTCCTTCTCCAGGATCTGGGTGAAGCCCAGGATGGCGTTCAACGGGGTGCGGATCTCGTGGCTCATGTTGGCCACGAATCCGCTCTTGGCCCGGCTGGCCTCTTCGGCAGCCTCGCGGGCCACGCGCTCATCCTCCGCTCGGCGGCGTTCGGTCAGGTCCCGGACCACGGCGACGGTGTGCCAGTGTCCCGCGACGGGGATGGCCGAGATCGAGACCTCAGCCGGGAAGACCTCGCCGTTCTTCTTCAGCCCGGTCAGCTCGAAGACGGGTCCGAAGGTTCCCGCCGAGCCGGTTTCGGAGATCTCGCGCAAGACCCGGAGGATCCGGTGGCGGAAGCGCTGGGCGGCCAGAAGATCGGCGACCTCGCGGCCGATCACCTCCTCGCCGATGAAGCCGAAGAGTCTCTCGGCCGCCGGGTTCCAGTACGAGATGCGCAGCTCGTGGTCGAGGATCAGGATGGCGTCGTGGGCCGAATCGGTGATGGCCCGCAGACGGCTGGCGCTCTCCCGCAAGGCGGCGGTCCGCTCGTGGGCCAGGGTCCGGGCGTGCTCCTGGGTCCGCCCCAAGGCCCAGAGGAAGAGGAAGCTCAGCAGGCTGATCAGGAAGCCGGCTGCCAGGATGCCGTTGGAGGCCCAGCGGTCGGCCAGGGCGTCCCGGTCGTGGAAGGTCCGGAACTGCAGGGTCCAGCGACGACCGCACGTTCCCAGGGTCCTGGACTCTTCGAAGACGTGGCCCGGTTTCCGAGACGATTCGGCCTGGGCAGGCCCTTCATACAGGAGGCTTTGAGAAGTGCCCTGGGAGCCATCCAGGATGCGGAGGGTGACGTTCTCGGGTTCGGCCCACAAGGCCGATCGGACGAAGTCCTCGAGCCGGAAGGCCAGGAGGACGAATCCGCGCAGCCGGGCCCGACGCTCCGCCAGATCCGGGGGGGGCTGGCTGCCCTGATAGATCGGGGCGAAGAGCAGGCATCCCGGCTGGGCGCCGGACTGCTCCTCGCTCAGCAGGTCCACCCTCCCGGACAGGGTCACCTTGCCGGAGTCCCGGGCCCGCTCCAGCGCTGCCCGGCGAACCGGTTCCGAAGCCTCGTCGAAGCCCACGACCCGCCGGGCCCCGGCGTCGAAAGGCTCCAGGTACAGGACCGGGACGTACAGCTCACGTTCCCCGGTCGGCCACACCGAGTAGTCGGGGATCCCCTTCTGGCGGATCTCCTGGATGTGCCGATCCAGCCCTGTGGCCGGGATGGCCGGGGCGAAATCGATGTACAGGACCCCGGGGAATTGGCGCCGGACGTCCTGGTCCTCGTAGAACTTCCGCCAGGTTTCGGCCGAGAGGTCCTCGGTGGTGGCGACCAGTCTGGCCCCGGCCTGGATCAGCCGCGTGTAGTCGGTGAGGTACTTATCAATGGCGGCGGTCATGCGGGTGACCTGTTGGTGGAAGCGGGCGGCTTCCCGTCGGGTGGCTGCCTGCCACCAGAACCACCAGACGGCCGCGGTGCAAGCCAGCAGGACCAGCGCCGCCGCGCAGGGGGCAACTCGACGCGACCTGAACCATGTTCCGGGCTCGGGGCCCCCCAACGGCTTCACCTCCCGTTTCCCCCACGGAAGGCTTCTCTGCCGGAGGAGAGCGTCCTGTGCCGTTTCGCACAGGTGGGGGGTCGGGCCTCAGGCTCCCAGGCGGCCCTGGCTGGCCCAGTGCTCCAGCAGGCGTTCGCGGTCCTCCAGTTGGCTCAGGGTGCACTGCTGCTGGGAAAGCACGCCCTGGCAGCGATTCAGGCTGGCGTGGATCTGCCCGTAGGGGACCCCGTGGCGCGCGTGCACCTCCCTCACCAGGCTGGAGATCCGGCCTCCCTTGCGACGGATCTGTTCCTTGCGCTCGTGCAGCATCTCCGGTTCCTGCCGGGGAGCCGGGTTCTGGTTGCGCCTCTGGCGCAGCAGGCGTTCGCGGCGTTGGCGGGCCTGCTGGATCGCGATGTCCCGCGCGAAGTCGAGAAGGCCCTGACCGTTTTCCTCCACCGCCGGGCCGGTCTCGATGATCCCCACCTGCTGGCCCCGCGAATCCAGGAACCGGTAGTCCGAGGCCTCCACTTCCCGGGGGCGTTCTTCGGCGGGATGACCGCTGTTCAGGAGGGTCGACTTGCGGGCCCCGACCGCATGGCGGCGTTCGGTCTGCATTTCGCGGGCGTAGCGCACCAACCGCGCCAGGGACGGGATGTAGAAGTAGCCGGCCTGGTCCTGGAGTCCCGGCACCAGGCGCACCAGGCGGCCGGCGGCCTGGCGGAAGAACATCTCGGTGCGGATGTTGCTGAGGAAGACCCCGACCCTCAGGCGAGGGATGTCGACCCCCTCCGAGACCATCTTGACCGAGACGATCCAGGGGGTGCCCGCCGCGCGGAAGCGACGGATCCGGGCCCCGGCGTCGGCATCGTCGGTGGTGACGCTGATCGGCGCCCGGCCCGTGATCCGGGTCAGGACCTCGGCCAGGGCCCGCACGTTGGCCACGTCCCGCCCGAAGACGATCCCGCCTGCCTCCGGGTGCTTGCGGCGAAGGTCCATCAGGTGGCGGTGGGCCTCCTCCAGGAGGCTGCCGACGTAGGCTCCGCGGGGGTCCAGGGCCGTGCGCAGGCGGTCGGCCGAGGCGCGTCCGCCCAGCACCTGTCGGAAGTCGGCCCGGTGCTCCTCGCCTCCGCGCTCCCAGGTGAACTCGCCGTCGTGGTGAGGGAAGAAGATCGGGGCGCAGTAGCCGTCCTTCAGCGCCTCGCCATACCCGTAGGTGAAGTCGCTGGCGCTGGTTCCAAAGTGGCCGTGGGTATAGCGCACAAAGGGGATCTGACGGTTGTCGCTCCGGAAGGGCGTGCCGGACAACAGCAGGCGACGGGTGGCCCCCTGGAAGGCATGGCGCAGCGCGTCGCCCCAGGTGCGGGCGTCTCCGGCGTGGTGGATCTCGTCGAGGATCACCAGCGTCCGACGCGCGTCGCACAGGCGGAAGGACTCGGGGGACATCCCCAGGCGCTGGTAGGTCATCACCCGCCCCTGGCAATCGGCCGATTCACGGACGTTCTCGGGATCCAGGTGGATCCCCCAACCGGCCAGCTCACGCAGCCACTGCTGGCAGATGTGGCTGGAGGGGCCCACCAGGTCCACCCGGTCGACCCGACCTTGTTGGAGCGCTTCCCGGGCCACCATGGCCGCGAACTTCGTCTTGCCCGACCCCGGACAGGCGTTGACCAGGAAATCGGTCCCTTCGTGCTGGAGGAAGCGCTCATGGGCCTGGGTGGCCCATCGACGCGGCGTGAAGCCGGCGGGGGCCTGCAGGGTGGAATTCACGCGCTCGTGCGACACCAGGGACCTCCTCGAAAGGGCAAAAAAAAGATGCGGCTTGTCCGCAGGCCTCTCCAGTTCGGCACGGGCCTCCAGCGAATCCTCCTGGGGAGCGCCTGGAGGAGCAGGGCCGGCTCGCCCGAACCGCCCTGAAAGGTTCGGTGATCGGACGAATGGCCAGCCCGAGCCAGGAGGGAGTCAGATGAGCATCTCCGAGACCGTGGTCCAGGCGCCAATCGACAACCCTGTGGTGGACGCCCTGCTCAACCGGCGTTCCTGTCGCAGTTTCCAGTCCCGCTCGCTCTCTCGCGAGGAGCTGCAGACCATCGTGCTGTGCGGCCAGCATGCCGCCACGGCCAAGGCCCGTGAGCCCTGGCACATCCTGGTCATCCAACAGGCGGCCCTTCTGGATCAGATCGCCGAGGCCACCCGGTTGGGGATGCGCGAGTCCGGCATCGAAGAGGTCATGAAGTTCGCCGAGAACCCCGACTTCCACTGCTTCTATCACGCCCCGGCCCTGGTCATCGTCTCGGGCGACGGCTCGTTCTACGCCGAGGTGGACTGCGCCAACGTGGTCCAGAACATGTGCGTGGCGGCTCACGCCCTGGACATCGGCTCGTGCTACAACGGCTTCTTCAACTTCGCCTTCCGCTCGTCGCGCGGCCCCGAGCTTCAAGCCCGCCTGGGGATTCCGGAAGGGTTCCAGCCGGTCGTGTCGGTCGCCCTGGGCTACCCGGATGGCCCCGTGCGCGGCTACGCCCAGAGGACGCCCGAGAAGGTGGCCTGGCTGGACTGAGGACTGAGGCGGGTCTCAGCCCCGGCTGCGGCGGGGCAGGCGAACCCCGCCGATCTCCACGTGGGATTCTCCCTGGCGGATCTCCGGCCCTCGCGTCGAGGGGCCGGGGTCCTGGACTCGTTGGGCCAGGGTCCTGGTGGGGACAGCCGCCAGGCCTTTGGAGCCCACCTTGAGGTAGAGGACCGACCCGTCCGGGCTGAGCGTTCCCGGGCCGGGTGTCCCCTCCAGGTGCAGGCGCCATCTTTCGTGTCCGGTGCTGGCATCCAGGGCCACCAGGTCGCTCTTCTCCTCGTCGTTGGCGAAGAGGAGCCCCTCGGGACCCAGGACGGGCGAGTCTTCCCGGATGGTCCCTCCCATCTCGGCGGTCCACTCGACCCCTCCATCCGAGGTCCTCAGGCAGGTCAGTTGCCCGCCCAGAGGCAATGCCCAGACTCGGCCCTCGCTCAGGACCGGGCTGCAGCTCAGGGGCCCGTCCAGCATGACCGACCAGGCCTTGGCTCCGGTGGCGCCGTCCAGGCAGTGCAGGGTGCCGTCCTCGCCCGGGACGAGGAAGTGCCCGTCGGGGCTGGCGACGCCAGCACAGGTGACTCCGAAGCCGGGCTTGTTGGACCAGCGTGACTGTCCCGACACGGGATCCAGCGCAGTCACGATCCCGCCCTCCGAGACGCAGAAGAGCGTGCCGTCCGGGCCCGGCACGGGTGAGACCCCATAGCCCCGCTCGTGCCGGCCGGGCTGCTGGAACTCCCAGATCAGCTCCCCCTCCGGGTCCAGGGCCTTGACCTGGCCTGCCACCGTGGCCACGAAGACACGACCTTCCGCGTCCACCGTGGGCCGCGCGGTGCTCAGGCCGATTTCGATGCGGCGCAGCGGGGCGCCGGTCGGGGCCAGGATGTACAGGAACCTGTCGCGACCGGTGGCGTAGAGTCGGCCGTCGCGGCCGACGGCGGGGGGAGTCTCCAGGAGGCTGTCGGTGGGGCAGGTCCAGCGGGTGGCGCCGGTCTGGGGGTCGATCCCGTAGAAGTGGCGATCCGAGTGGCCCGCCAGGACCGTCCCGTCGGGAGCCGTGGAGGGCGGCGTGAAGTAGCCGTCCCGCTGGGAGGTCCACAACTGCTCGGTTCCCGGCCGGAAGAGCCGGGCCGCTCGGGCCAGGTCCGGCAACGAGGTCTGGTCCGTGCGCTGGAAGGCATCCAGCGGGCCGGTTGCACCGGTGGGGGCGGCGGGAGTCGCGGAGGGATGAAGCTGGGGCGGAGGGACGGGCTGGATCTTCACGCCCTTCAGGATGGCCCATCCGGAGGGAAAAATCAAGATTCCAGCAGGGCCTGGCGCAGGGCCTCGGGGTCGTCCACGCTCAGCATCAGTTCGCGCAGGTGCACCGGGAAACCCAGGACGCGGGCGCGCTGCTCGGGGTCCAGGCGGATCACGGCGATCCCCCGGTGGGAGCCGTTGACCAGCCAGCGTCCGCACATCCCGTGGACCCCGATCGAGAGGACCGGACTGCCCAGTGGCTGGACCGAGGCCACGGCATCCCTTGGGAACGTGGCCCGAAAGCTCCAGGCCATGCGCACGTGGACCTGGGGACCGTCGACCTCCAGGTAGGACTGGGAGACCGGGATGCACAGCGCCGCCAGGAACCAACGCCAGACCGTATCGAAGCGGATGGGGATCCTCGTCATCGGGACCGGCCTCCTCGCCTGCAGGGGATTCGCCGGAACTCGGGCTCGAGCCTGCATTCCGGGCAGGGGTCCTGGGGCGGCCTTCGAAAAATGCCAGCCATCATGACACTCAAGCTCAAGCCCGGATTGAACTGGCTGCTGGTCTTCGTCCCCATCACCCTGCTGCTGGAGTACGTCTGGCACACCCGCGCGGCGGTGGTCTTCATGTGCTCGTGTCTGGCCATCATCCCCCTGGCGGGGGTGATGGGGCACGCGACCGAGGGCCTGGCGGCCCGGGCGGGGGCCGGCGTGGGGGGCCTGCTGAACGCCACCTTCGGCAACGCGGCCGAGATGATCATCGCCTTCATGGCATTGTCCAAGGGTCTGCACGACGTGGTCAAGGCCTCGCTGACCGGTTCGATCATCGGCAACATCCTGCTGGTCCTGGGCCTGTCGATCCTGGCCGGGGGCTGGAAGCGGGAGCGCCAGCGATTCAACGCCATGGCGGCCTCCAGCGGGTCGACGATGCTGCTCCTGGCAGCCGTCGGCCTGGTGGTTCCTGCGGCCTATGCGGCCCTGGCCGGCGGGACCGACACGACCGTGAAGGACCTCTCGGCCGAGATCTCGGTGGTGCTGTTGCTGACCTACGTCCTGAACCTCCTCTTCTCGCTGCGGACCCACAAGCATCTGTATGACCTGGCCGGCGAGGAGGAGTCCCACGGAGAGCTTCCTTCCCTGGCGCGGTCGGCCTGGACCTTGCTGGTGGCCACGGTGCTGGTGGCCTGGATGAGCGAGATCCTGGTCGGGGTGGTCGAGGAGACCTCTCACGCGTTGGGCCTGACCGAGGTCTTCGTCGGCGTCATCGTGGTGGCCATCATCGGCAACGCGGCCGAGCACAGCACGGCCATCATGATGGCCCTGAAGGACAAGATGGACATCGCCATCGGCATCGCCGTGGGGTCCAGCGTCCAGATCGCCCTCTTCGTGGCCCCGGTCCTGATGCTGGCCAGTTTGTTCATGGAGCGGCCGATGGACCTGGTCTTCACCATGCCCGAGGTCCTGGCGGTGATCCTCTCGGTGTGGGTGGTGACGCAGATCTCCCAGGATGGCGAGACCAACTGGCTGGAGGGGGCGCAGTTGTTGTCGGTCTATGCCATCCTGGGCCTGGTCTTCTACCACATCCGCTGAGGGACGGGCCGAGGGCCCCGCGTCGGACGCAGGACCCTCGGGTTGAACCGTTCCGAGAGGCTTCCGGGTTCAGTCGGTGATCGGGATGCTGCGGGGCTTGACCGACTCGGCCTTGGGCAGGGTCAGGGTCAGCACGCCGTCCTTGAAGGTGGCCTTGGCCTTCTCGGCGTCGATGGGGACCGAGAGGTTCACGGTCCGGCTCACCTCGCCGCTCCAGCGCTCGCGGACCCGATAGCGGACGCCTTCCTGGGGCTCGGCCTGCTCGTTGAGCATGGCCTTGATGGTCAGGGTATCCTTCTGGAACTGGATGTCCACCTTCTCGCGGCTGCAACCGGGCAGGGAGGCGATCACCTGGAGGTGGTCGTCGGCTTCCAGGATGTCCAGGGGCAGGCCCCTCCGTTCGGGCGCGGCGGACCCGGGGCGCACGTAGCTGTCTTCAAACAGGCGGTTCACGGCCTCACGAAGCGTCATGGCATCACGCAGCGGTTCAAAAACGTCCATCATCTCTTCCTCCTCGCAGGGCTCGGTGCCCGTCCTTCGACTTGAGGATAGGAGAAGGACTGTTAGATGGCGGCATGATAATTATCAGAGTTGCGTTAGTCCTTCGGAGGTCGAGACTTGACTGAAGCAAAGCCGGACCTGAGTCTGCACATCGATCCGGGAGTGGTCTCCCCCCCGGATCTCCAGGAGTTCCTGGCCCAACTGGTGGAGGCCGCCGGAGGCCGGGCAGGCGTCCTGACCACATGGGACGAGGGCCATCCTCAGGCCCATCGCACCTCCCAGGTGGGCTTTGAACCTGAGACGGGGAGGCTTCTCTCGCAACTGGTCGAGGAGGCGGTTCCCGGGGTGGCGGCAGAGTCGGCCGAGTCGGTGACCAACCTGCAGCGACGCTTCGCGGCCGAGAGCCTGCGGGCCGGGCTGGGCCCGCTGCATGCCGTGGCCATGCCGGTGCGGATTCGGGGGCGGTCGGTGGGCCTCTTTTGCGTCCTGCATCCCACCGACGCGCCCGGCTTCCTGCGCGAGTCGCCCCAGATGTACAACCTGGTGGTGGATCGCCTGGAGATTGTGGTCCAGAACGCCCGCCTGCTCCAGCACCTCCTGAGGGAGCGGTTGTGGCTGGAGGCCCTGGTGACCCAGTCCTCCGACGGGGTGGCCATCCTGGACCGGGATGGCCTGGTGGTAGGTCTCAACGCCAGCATGGAGGGCCTCTCGGGCTGGAAGGTGGCCGAGGCGGTCGGTCGGCCGGCCCACGAGGTCTTCCCTCTGCGCCTGGCGGCCGGGTCGCAGGCCGGTCTGACGCTCTATCGGCGACCTCAGCCGGTCCCCTTTCCGATCACGGCCGAACCGGTCGAGGCGCGCCTGGTGGATCGACAGGGGCAACCCGTCGACGTCGAGGTGAGCGGAGTGACCGTCCGCGACGAGTCCCATCAGCCCGCAGGCTGGGTCATGACGGTGCGTGACACCCGACGGCGCAAGGAGACCGAGAGGCTGGGCAAGATCTTCCTCTCGGCCCTCTCCCACGAGCTCCAGACCCCCATCGCCGTCATCAAGGGTTTTGCGGGCCTTCTGAGCGATCCCGAGGTGGAGCTGGGGCCGGAGCAGGCCCGCGAGAAGGCGGCCGTGATCCTGGAGGAGAGCGACCGCCTGCAGAAGATGATCCGCCAGATGCTGGAGGCCACCTCGATCCAGGCGGGAGGCATCCGGATCCGCCCGGAGTCGGTGGATCTCCAGGAACTCCTGGCCCGCACCTTGCGGCGCTTGGAGCCCCTGGCCCGGGCCCGCTCGGTCCAGATGGAGTCGCGGCTTCCCGAGGGTCTTCCCCCTGCTCGGGCGGATGCCACCCGCATCGAGCAGGTCCTGACCAACCTGCTGGAAAACGCCCTGAAGCACGGGGCCGGGGGACGCGTGATCGTCGAAGTGGAGGCGCTGGAACGCGAGCTTCGGGTGCGCGTCACCGACCGGGGCCCGGGGATTCCCGCCCAGGATCGCCAGAGGATCTTCGGATTCTTTGAACGAGGCGCCGAGACCCGGGCCCGCGGGAGCGGGCTGGGCCTCTTCATCGCCAAGGCCCTGGTGGAAGCCCACGGGGGCCGCATCGGAGTGGAGGCGGGGCCCGAAGGGGGAGCCTGCTTCTACTTCACCTTGCCGAGGGAGCTGACATGAACGCAGACGATTTTCGCGGACGCCGCATCGTCGTGGTGGAGGACGAACCCCATATCCTGGATCTGGTCCGAACGACGCTGGAGAATGCGGGCTTCGTCGTTTCCGGGGCCACCACCGGGCTGGAAGGTCTGGAGCGGATTCGCGAAGAGCTCCCGGATCTGGCCCTCCTGGACGTGAACCTGCCGGATCTTTCCGGCTTTGAGGTCCTGCGCCAGGTCCGTCAAGCCCAAGGGGTTCCCTGCATCATGCTGACCGTCCAGGACGACGAGGATGCGCGGGTGCGCGGCCTGGAGCTGGGGGCCGACGACTACATCGGGAAGCCTTTCGGGCACCGCGAGCTGGTCAGCCGGATCAAGGCGGTCCTGCGCCGGGCCGAGGCTCCTGCGCCCCTGGCCCGGAATCGGGTTCAGGTGGACGAGCGCCTGGTCGTCGATTTCGACCGCCGCCTGGCCGAAGTGGAAGGCGAGCCGGTCCATCTGCGCCCCACCGAGTACCGCCTGCTGCACCACTTCATGAATCACCCCGGCAGGCTTCTCTCGCATGAGAACCTGCTCAGCCGGGTCTGGGGCAGCGAGTATCGGGATGATACGCAACTGCTGCGCCTGTACGTGAACTATCTGCGCAAGAAGCTCGAGCCCGATCCCAGCCGACCTCGCTACATCTTCAACGAGCGAGGCCTGGGCTACCGGTTCGTGGACTATCACCCCGAGCCGGGAGGCTGAAGGCCCCCGGTCCGGGGGGGGATCAGGCCTGGCGGTAGTGGTCGGCCATGGGGTAGGTCCGGGCGACCAGGCCGAAGACCAGGGCCGCCACGAAGGCGAAGGCCGCAAAGAAGAACATCTGGAAGGCGGTGACGCCGAAGCCCGTCGAGGCGATGAAGTCGGTCACCACCTGGTTCTTCACGCTGGCATTCACCACCAGGACCCAGAGGTTCCCGACCGTGACCGTCAGGTTCCAGAAGCTCATCAACGTGCCCTTCATGGCCGCCGGGGCCTGGCTGTAGGCGAACTCCAGGCCGGTGGCGGAGACCAGCACCTCTCCAAAGGTCAGAAGCGCGTAGGGCAGCACCTGCCAGACGATCGAGAAGGTCGTCCCGCCGTCCAGGATGACCTGCATGCCGCCGACAACAACCCACGAAAGCCCCGAGAAGGCGATCCCGGAGGTCATGCGGCGCAGGGCCGTCATCTGGTAGCCGAGTCGAGCCAGGGTGGGATAGAGGATCAGGTTGTTGAAGGGGATCAGGATCATCACCAGGGCCGGGTTGAGTGCCTGCATCTGGGAGGACTGGAACCAGGTGGGCTTGGACATCAGGTCTGCCTGCAGGATCCAGGTCGAGGCCTTCTGGTCGAAGAGAGACCAGAAGGGGGTGACCAGGAAGAACAGCACCAGCACGCGCAGGACCGCGCGCACCCCGTCGACGGCCTCGTCGGGGTGGGTCCCCCGGGCCAGGTCGAGCTGTCGCCAGACGCCCAGGCCGCCCAGGGCGATGAAGGCCACCATGGCCGTGCACAGGGCGATGACGATTCCGAACTGAGGCGTCAGTCCCAGCGAGGCCAGGGCCGTCAGGACGGCCACCATGGCGTAGGTCCGGCCTTGGGGGCTGGCGGCCAGCGCCGTGCGCGAGACGTTCAGGAACGAGTGGGGGTTCGGCGGGGCGGGAGGCACCATGACGTAGTGCTTGCGCCCGAACCAGAAGACCACGGTGGCGATGAACATCAAGAGGCCTGGGATGCCGAAGGCCACGCTGGGACCGAAACCCTTCAGGAAGATGGGCATCAGCAGCGAGGCAAAGAACGAGCCGAAGTTGATGATCCAGTAGAAGGCGTCGAAGACCACCTTGGCGCTGTGCTTGTTGTTCTGGTCGAACTGGTCGCCGACGAAGGAGGCCACGCAGGGCTTGATGCCACCCGAACCCAGGGCGATCAAGGCCAGTCCGGCGAAGAAGCCCATGCGGCTGGACTCGAAGACCGCCAGGAAGAGGTGGCCCAGGCAGTAGACCAGGCTCAGCCAGAGGATCGTGTTGTATTTTCCCCAGAACCGGTCCGCCAGCCAGCCGCCCAGAAGTGGGAAGAAGTACACCCCGATCACGAAGGTGTGGAAGACCTCCTTGGCGGCGCCCTCCCGGTCGGCTTCGGGGAGGTAGGCCAGAAGCGAGGTGACCAGGAACACCGTCAGGATGTTCCTCATCCCATAGAAGCTGAAGCGTTCGCAGCCCTCGTTGCCGATGATGTAGGAGATCTGGCGGGGGATGCGGGTCGGTGGGGTCACCTCGGGAGAGGCGCTCATGCGAGGCTCTCCGGCCGGGTTTCGGCGGGTGGGGAGTCACACCTCGGAGAGGAAAGGAAAAGCGGCATCCGAGCCTCTTTTCGGTCGGATGCCGCCTTCCTGCCTGGGACGCCCCAGTTGACCGGGATTCCGCGTCCCCGCGGTCGCGGGAGTCTATTCGCGGTTGTACAGCTCTTCCATGATGGCGTAGCGGGCCGGGTAGGCCTCCTCCAGCTTGGCCAGGGCCTCCGGGCCGTTGTCCACGGCCTCCATGTAGGCGGCCCAGCACTCGGCGAAGTCTTCCTTGATGTTGGTGTTGGCGTAGTCGCTGATGCGCTCGTCGGCGTCGGCCTCGATGGCGTCGGTCCAGCCCTCTGGGGTGCCCTCGCCTTCCGAGCCGGTGAAGAACCGACCGATGTGGTCCAGGACGCCTTCACCCAGCCCGTCGTTCTCGTAGCCGATGCCGTGGGCGAATTCGTGGTCGAAGACCTCCTCGTTGAGGTGCTTCAGGCCATCATAGAACACAATCCGGTCTCCGCTGCTGTAGAACCGGGCGGCGGCGCTGTCGTCGGGCTCGCGGCGGAATTCGATCTTGTCCACCGTGTCGCGCAGGTTCTCGGGAAGCTGGGTGTAGTAGTCGGCCAGACGGGCCAGGGCGGTGCGGTTCTCGCTGGCGCCCAGCTCGGATTCGATCCGCATGGTGTGCCCGTCGGCGCCGGTGATCTCATACACCGCGTTGCCGCCGGTGTTGTGGACCTGGCGCACGGTCAGCTCCTCGGTCTGTCCGTTGGCGTTGGTGAAGCTGACGGGCTCACCGGAGTTCACGGCCTCCAGGATCGCCAGTTCCTGCTGGGCGATGACCTCGGGGCTCCGCTCGGAGTTCTTGGTGGTCACGGTCGGCTCGTAGCTGCCCCGGTTGCTGGCCGGAGGACCGGGAGGGAGCTCCCCGTTGCGGGCCTGCTCGAGCTGGCGCTGGAAGACCTCGCGGGAGATGTCGCCCCGGCTGATCCGGCCATCGGTCCCGCCGCGCTGGTCGTTGGCCACGTCCAGGCGGTCCAGGACATCCTCGTTCTTCAGCAGGTAGCTGGCGCTCTCGGTGAGGCGGTCCAGGGTGGTGTCCAGGTCCGCCTCGGCCACGCCCAGGTCCAGCAACTGCTCACGGGCCGCATCGCGATTGAAGTTGCCCTCCGAGAAGGCCTTCAGATCGTTGGTGGAGATGATGCCGTCGCGACGGCCTCCGCCGGGGTTGTCGAAGAGGTCGCCGTACTGGTCGAGATCCTCCAGGGCCTGATTCTCGGCGGCCTGTTCGCGCTCGGCCTGTTCGGAGAGGGTGGCCTCGTCGGTCCCCCAGCTCTCCAGGCCCTTCATCAGGGCTCCGACCTTCTCGGTGGAGGGCGTGGGCGGGTCGGAGGCCGCCCGGCGTGGCCCCGCCTGGGGCCGCGATTCCGAGGCCGAGCCGGGCGTGGAGGCGCTGGCGCCCGAGGCCCGTTGAGCCGCCTGGCTGGTCGAGGGGGTGCCGGACTGCCCGGCGGGGGAGGACCCATGGGTCCGCTTGATCAGGGCCTCTTTGACGATCTTGGTCGGTTCCAACATGGACGCCTCCGCTCTCCGGAATGGTTGACCGTTCTGTCGCCAGGGTCCCCGAGCTCGATCTCGCGGGCCCGTCTGGCTTCGGGAAGGACTCTGCCTCAGGCTCAGAGTAGCGTCCGAAAAGGCTCGGATCTGCCCCCAGATGTTTCCGGATCGTTAAGTTTGTTGCCAGGAGCGCACGGGCTGTAAATGTTTCTTGTTCTATCCCTGTCGCTGCAGGGGTTCCACGCGCCGGGAGCGCTTTTCCACCAGGGTCAGAAGGCCCTGGGCGGCAGGTTGGAGTTCCTCGGGAACGGGCTCGGAGAGGAGTTCGAGGGCTTCTTCGAAGCGGCCCCGCTGGCGGGCGATCTCGCCCAGGAAGAGCCGATGGGTCGGTTCCTCCCGATCCAGGAGGTCGGCCAGTCGCTCCAGTTCGGCCTCCCAGCCCTCCGGGCGAGGGGGGGGAGCCTCCTGGGCGCGCAGGGCGCGTTCGGGGTCGTTCACCGCCCACCACCATCCGATCCGGAGCGTGCGCTCTTCATCGGTCCCCTTGGCCAGGCCCCGCTTCAGGGCCTCCAGATGCTCCTCGGCCGAGGGAACCCCGGCGGCCTGGAGATCCGCGGGAAGCTCACCCCGGAACTGGTCGCTCCGGCCGAGTTCCGGGGCTGCGCTGATCCAGAAGGGCTTCTCGCAATCCCGGCACAGGTGGAAGCGGGGCATCTCGGGCAGCATGGGCGCGACCGTCTTCCCGTCGGAGTATTGAATCGCTCCGAAGGTGTTTCCGGATGTCAGGGTGGGCACGAGGAAGTGCCTCGAGCAGTGGGGACAGGCCTTGAGGAGGGTTGGGCCAGGAAGCATGTGGGTCTCCCTTGGATCTGGATTTGGGTCTTCGCGCGGCCGTTGGACTGGTCTGGGGCCGGATTCAGGCCGGTGAAGGCGAGAGGGCACGGGCCACGGCGTCCTTCCATCCCGCGTAGAGGGCCTCTCGGGACTGGGCGGGGAGGGCTGGATGGAAGGTGTGCTCGATGCGGTGCAGCTCGGCCAGGCGCGCCCGGTCGAAGAGGTTGGCCTTGAGCCCGGCCAGGGTGGCTGCGCCCAGGGCCGTCGATTCCGACATCGCCGGTCGCAGGACGGGGGCCCCCAGCAGGTCGGCCTGGAACTGCATCAGGAAGTCGTTGGCCACCATGCCGCCATCGACCCGCAGGCCGCCAACCCGGCGCCCCGAGTCGGTGATCATGGCTTCGACCACGTCGCGGCTCTGGTAGGCGGAGGCCTCCAGGGCAGCACGGGCCAGGTGCTCGGGGCGGGTATCCCGGGTCATGCCCACCAGGGCCGCGCGGGCGTGGGGATCCCAGTAGGGGGCACCCAGGCCGCTGAAGGCCGGCACCAGGTAGACCCCGTCGTTGTCGGTCAGGCGTCGGGCCAGCTCCTCGGTCTCGGCGGCGGTGCGGATCAGGCCCAGCCCGTCGCGCAGCCACTGGACGGCCGAGCCGGCCGAGAAGACGCTGCCTTCCAGGGCGTAGTGGACCTCGCCGTCCAGGTCCCAGGCGATGGTGGTCAGCAGCCGGTTGGTGGAGGCGACGGCCTCCTCCCCGGTGTTCATCACCAGGAAGCACCCGGTCCCATAGGTGTTCTTCACGTCCCCAGGTTCGAAGCAGCACTGTCCGAAGAGGGCTGCCTGCTGGTCTCCGGCCATTCCCAGGATGGGGATCTCGGCGCCCAGGATCTCGGCGTCCAGCACTCCGAACTCGGCGGTGGTGGGCAGGACGCGGGGCAGCAGGGCCGGTGGGATCCGGAATTCGTCCAGGAGACCCTGGTCCCAGGTTCGCGCGTGGATATCGTACAGCATCGTGCGGGCGGCGTTGCTGGCCTCGGTGGCGTGCACCCGGCCTCCCGTCAGCTTCCAGAGGATCCAGCAGTCCACCGTGCCGAAGGCCAGCTCTCCGCGTCGGGCCCGTTCCTCGGCCCCGGGAACCTGATCCAGGATCCAGCGGATCTTGGAGGCCGAGAAGTAGGCATCCGGCACCAGACCGGTGCTCTTCTGGATCCGCTCGGTCAGTCCCCGCCCGGTCCACTCGCGCACGATGCCCGCCGAGCGTCGGCACTGCCAGACCACCGCGTCGTGGATGGGTCGACCGTTGGCCCGGTCCCAGAGGATGGTGGTCTCGCGCTGGTTGGTCAGCCCCAGCGCCGCCACCTCCGAGGCCTCCACGCCGGCGTGGCGCAGGGCCCCTCGCATGGCCACCTGGCTGGAGGCCCAGAGCTCCTCAGGGTCCTGCGAGACCCAACCGGGCTGGGGGAAGGCGCAGCGCACCTCCTGATAGGCGCGACCGACCACGCGGAGATCCAGATCGAAGAGCAGGCAGGTGGTGCCGGTGGTTCCCTGGTCCAGGGCCAGAAGATAGCGTCGGGGCATGGTCTTCTCCAAGGCTCGAAGTGCCCTCCAGGATTCTTCGAGTCGCGCGGGCTCTCCTGGGCGTCGGAGAGATCAGGGGCGCCAGGGCCGGGTGCCTACCAGATGTAGTCGCGCGCGATCTGGCGCACCCGGTGCCCGGAGAGCACGTGGAAGACCCGAAGCTTCTTGCAGGTGAGGGGCGAGAGGGTGCCCAGGGGCAGGTAGACGACCTTCTTGCCCAGCCGCGATGCGAAGGTGCGCATCCAGGTTCGGGGCGGCCTGGCGGCCACGTACACCACGTGTTTCTCCTGGCTGTAGTCGATGGCCGCCATCAGGAGCGTCTCGGCGTTGGTCCGGGCGGCATCGTAGGCGGGGTCGGTCCAGACGTCCATCAGGCGTCCGGGAGGGTAGGTCAGCATGAACCCTCCGTACTCGCAGCGCGCGATCCCGGGGCCGACGACCTTGGCTGAGGCCGGCGTGGAGAAGAAGGCCATGTCGGATTCCTGGTCATGCTCGCCGTGCCAGGACATCCGCCAGGGATAGCGCTGTTCTTCCAGATCCTCGTCAAAGACCACCACGACCGAGCCGGCACCGCCCTGGACCTTCTGCAGCTCCCGGACGTAGATCTTCTGGCCTTGGGGCCAGTTGCGCAGCGTCTCGCGCATCTCGATGCCATCCAGCATGGAGGTCGAGAACTCCTCCACCCGGGTGCGCTCTTCCGAGAGCACCTGAAGGGCCTTCTTCTGCAGGTAGCGCCCGAAGTCTTCGATGACCACGTCCTCGGGCGGGTAGGAGCAGATGGTGCCTTGTTGGAACTCGCGGGCCCAGTCGCCCGGGTTCTCCTCTTGGGGGCGGTGCTTGACCGGGACGCGAACCAGGCGTTCGCGCAGACGGGGCAGACGCCGCCGGAAGCGCATGGTCTTCACCCCGTCCAGCCAGACCTCCCCGGCTCGAACCCGGATCGTCGGGGGCCCGTCGCCGGCCTCGGTCCACGGGTAGAAGCTCCCCAGATCCCAGACCTCGTAGGCGTAGTTGTCGTCCGCCACCCCGCGGGCCGCGACCACGCAGGCGTACAGCCCCGGCAGCAGGTCGCCGCGCAGGCGGCTGTAGTTCCCTGCATATTGAACCAGGGTCCGGCGTTGCCAGGACTTGAAGGGCTCGCCGGTATTCTGGGCGTGATGTGCGGCGGCCCGTTCGAAGAGGGCCGCCAGCACCCTCTGGCGATCCAGGAAGGGCCGACCGGCCAGCTCCTGCAGGAACTCGCGCATCTCGGGGCGGCGGTCGGGTACCGAGCGGAACTTGAAGATCCGGGCCCGGGGGGCCTGGGGAGCCCCCGAGAGGGGAGGAGCCAGGTCGAACTCCTGACCGGGCAGGCGCCACCCGGGGTCCTTCAGGGCCTGAAGGTGGCGGGCCACGGCGCGGCGCACCTCGGGCGGCACATCCTCTTCCTTCAGGACGCCCGGGGCCATGCCCAGCAGGGCCTCCAGCGAACGGATGGCGTCCTGGCCCGACAGGCCCTCCAGCCGTGTGGGTGGGGGAGCGGGGGGGTCTTCGTCCACAGGCGGGGGCGCCCAGGCGCCCTCCGGCCCCGGTCCGCCTCTGGAGAACTCGTAGACCGCGTTGACCAGGGGCATCTCGGCGCAGATCTCGCGCACCGAGTCCAGGTCGGGGTCGGCGACTTGGACCGGGCCCAACGGGCGGTGCCGGTGAATCTGGCTCGTGCCCTCGGCCAGGGCCTGGATGATCCCTCGGGCGTGGGCCATCCCACAGACCAGCAGCAGGTCGGCCTCGCGCGACAGGGTCTGGGCGCGGGCCGCCATATGGGCCTCACGACGCTCGTCCAGGGGACCTCGGGGCGGTTGGGGAAGGGCCTGGAAGGCCTCCCAGTAGGCCTTCAAACCGCCGGCGTTGAGCAGGTAGGCGTCGGGCAGCAGGTCCCGATGTTCGGGATAGCTGGTGACGTGCAGATCCACGAAGTGGACCGGCAGACCCAGCTCGCGGGCCGTCCGCACCGCCTCCACCAGGGGGTCGGCGGGCTCCACGGGGACGTACATGGCCTGCCCGTCCTCGTCCTGGTAGACCAGCACGGACAGGTAGGGCAGCCGGTCCACGGCGCGCTGGAAGGCCTCGCCCAGGGCCGGCGGCAGCTCGACGGCGACGGCCTGGGGGCGGAAGTGCCGGATGGCCTGGCGCACGGCCTCGGCGAACTCCATCCGGTCGTGGCAGACCGGCACGATCCGCAGAGGCGCTTCTCCCAGGGTGAATGGCCCATCTCCCTCTGAAGAGGGGTCAGGTCGCATAGACCAGGGCCTCCTCGCCCAGGACCATGCGGATGGACTGGTGCATGGCGGCCTGAGCCTCCCTTCCCTGGGCCTTGGCGATCCGGGAGGCGTAGCGGGCCACGTTGATCCCGTCGCGCACGGTGTAGTTCTCGTCGGCCCGGTGGGCCCTCTGCAAGAAATCGGCCACGTACTCCAGCAGGCTGTCCTTCAGGAAGGGCAGCGTCTCGCGCAGGATGAGCAGCTCCTCTTCCCGCTCGGGGAACTCCACCATGATTTGGGGCTGCAGCCGCGAGTGGATGTATTCGGGAAGTTCAAAGGTGCTGGAGTCGTCATTCATCGTGGCGCAGAAGCGGAAGTCGGGGTGGGCGGGGATCTTGATGCCCGCCACGATGGACTCGACGTAGCGCCGGGCGTCCAGGAGCGGGGCCAGGGAGGCCCAGGATTTTTCGCTCATCCGGTTGCCTTCGTCCAGGATCACCACGCCGCCTCGGATCATGGCTGTGACCAGCGAGCTGGCCACATAGCGGATCTCCCGCCCCTGGCCCACGACCGGGGTGACGATCAGGTCTTCGGGGCGGGTGTCCATGGTGGCCTGGAAGAGGTAGACTTCGCGCCCCAACTGCCGGGCCGTGGCGTAGGCCAGGGTGGTCTTGCCGACCCCGGGTTTTCCGATCAGCCTCGGGTTCAACGGCAGGTCGCGAGGGTCCAGCACCGACCAGGCAGCCAGCAACTGCAGCACGAGGTCCTCCTGCCCGACCCAGCGGATGGGCAGGTCGTCGGGGTGGGCCAGGTGCAGTTCCACGCCTTCCACGACGTGGGTGTTCGGGCTGGGGACGGGGCGGGATGCGGGCAATGGAACCTCCTGGCGGGCGATGGGAGCCCGATCATACCCCCGCCACCCAGCCTGTGCAAGGGCCGCCGAGCGGCCCGGACCCCCGGAAACACCTGGTTTGCACTTCAGGAAGGCCCGGTTGGGCGCGAGGGGTCTTGGTCTGGAGCGGGTGGCTACGGCCAGGAGGGCAGGGGGGGAAGGGTCGGACATCCGAGCACGGGGCCGTTGCTGTAGACGGAGTTCCCCACGCGGTTGCTGGTGGACTGGTAGGGGGTGCCTCCGACGGTGCCGTTGGTATACATGAAGCTCCCCACGCGGTTGCTGGTGGACTGGTAGGGGGTGCCTCCGACGGTGCCGTTGGTGTACATGAAGCTCCCCACGCGGTTGGTGGTGGACTGGTAGGGGGTGCCTCCGACGGTGCCGTTGGTGTACATGAAGTTCCCCACGCGGTTGGTGGTGGACTGGAAGGGGGTGCCTCCGACGGATCCGCTGGTGAAGACGGAGTTGCCCACCCGGTTGGTGGTGATCACGACCGCTCGTCCGTTGACCCAGACGGTCCGGGTCGAGACCTGGGCCAGGGCCTGGCCCGACAACCCGAAGGCGAGAAGCACCACCGCAGTCAACCAGATCTTCATCATTCAGGGCCACCTTTCACGAGGGGGCCTCCGGGGCTCCCATGCTTCCATTCTAGTCCGCCCCCCTGACAAGATGTGTCATGGCGCGAGGAACCCCGAGAATCTCAGCGGGGCGGGGGGAGGAGCGGGGGGGATCGCCTCCGCCCCGGCCATCGTGGGCGTGACCTCCGAGCCGGAGCCGGCCGCGGTTGCCGGCCTGCTCCGGGTTGACATCGTGGGGGTGCCCCTGACCGGGACTTCCGTGAACCCTGCCCGAAGCCGGGGTCCGGTTCCGGGGGGGGGAGCATCGCGCGGCCCGGGGTGCCGCACCGCGCGGTCAGCGCAGACGGACCTGTTGCAGCAAAGCTTCGGTCTGCTGCAGGGCTGCTGGCGTTCGAGCCACCCCCAGGCCGAGGAAGACGTAGCCGTTGCCAGGCAGGAAGACCATGTAGCCGAATCCCGCCGGTACGTTGGTCAACTCTCCGCGCAGCCCTTTGCGGTTGAGCATGGTGATGTCCCGGAGATTGACCAGCTCGACGTCCCGATCCTGGAGGAACTGGCTCATGAAGTCACCGAACCTCGCCCGTGACTCGGGAGTCCGCAGGGCATCCGCCGCGGCTTCACTGGCGGGGGAGCCCAGGAAGACGACCTGATCCGAGGGGCCAGCCAGGAGGAGGGCGTCGCGACGCGTGGCCTGGGGCATCACCTTCCAGCCTGGTGGAAGCTTCAGGCTGTAGTGCCCGTTGGGGTCCTGGACAAGCCCGGTGGCATCCTGATCCTCGCCAGCCGAAGTGGATGAAGGCGCGGCGGGCGGTGCGGGAGCAGGGGCCACGACTGCGGAGGGGCGGCGGACGAAGTCGATCGTGTCCCCTGGGCGGACGGGGAAATCCCCCTTCAGGCTGACGACGGCCTGGTTGGCCTGGATCCGCACGACGAAGGCCTCGCCTAGCGCGGTCTGCTGACCGGCCCGGTGCAGCGCCACGACGTCCCCGCGTTGCAAGGTGTGCCCGTCCTGCAGTTCGACCAGGTACTCCCCGACGCTGTCGGGCTTCTCCCGCAGGACGGTGCCCATGGCAGGCTCCTGGCCGAATCCCGGCAAGGTCAGCCCCAGGGCCATCAGGATCAGGATCAGGGTCCGGTGCGTCTTCCGTTTCACCACGCCTCCCAGGAGCGCTTCCGCGCTCGACGCCTTGTGGGACTTCAGCGCCTGGCAACAACCAACGCCGCCGGTCGTCCCAGGCGGCATCATGGTTTGGCGGTGCTGTCGGAACATCCTGTCCAGGGATCCGAGCCGTCCCCGCCAGGGCCACGCGATGACCGGACCAGGCGGTTCCTCCCGCCCGCATCCGAAGTCAAGAATCTCGAAGGGTCCCTTGTCGGAGAAACGAATTCCGCCCGGCCATGACTGCCTTCCGGCTCGACTCTGTTCCCCGCCTCGCGCTGGCTCTCATCCTGGCGGCCGGTCTGCTGGTCTGGCTGGCGCACGGAGTGACCCTGCTGGGCTTTCCGTTCCAGTTCGACTATGGAGAGGGCGGCACGATGATCGCGTCCTGGCGGCTGGCCCAGGGCACCACGATCTACCCCGACATCCAGGAAGCGCCTTGCTTCGTGAATCCCTATACCCCGGTCTATCTGTGGCTGGGGGCCTTGTTCATGGGCGACGGGCCGACCTTGTTCGGAGGCAGGCTCGTCTCGCTGGCCTCGGGGCTCGGGGTGACATGGATGCTTTTCGCCTGGCTACGCCGACGGGCTGGGCTCGAGGCGGGTCTGGTCGGGGCGACGGTCTTCGTGGTCCATCCCCTGGTCCTGGGCTGGACGGCGCTGTATCGCACCGATTCGCTGGCGCTCTTCTTCGGGTTTGCCGGTCTGCTGGTCGCGGAGGCTGCCCTGCGAGAAGAAGATCCGCCTCTGGGGCGCCTCGCTCTCGCAGCCCTCCTGCTGGCCCTGGATGTCTATACCAAGCAGTCCATGATGGCTCCGGTCCTGGCCGCTGTCGGGGCAGCCTGGCTGGCGGGATTCCGTCCCGGCATCCGACTGGCCGGACTGGTGTTCCTCCTGCTGGCCCTCCCCGCCCTGGCCCTGGAGGCTTGCAGCCAGGGCCGCTTCCTGGGCACCGTCTTCGGATACAATGTGATGCCCTTCCGGCCCGAGCAGGCCCGACTCTACCTGGGAGGATACCTCTTTAGCGTACCGGGCCTGGTCCTCCTGGCGACGGTCTGCGCCATCCGGGAGGGGTTTCGCCGTCATTGCGTGTGGTGGCTCTTCCTGGCGGCGTCCTTGCCCATCGCGCTGGGCAGCGGCCGCCAGGGCGGCTTCTACAACTACTGCCTCGAACTGCACCTGGCCCTCGCGGTCTTGTCCGGACTGGCCTGGCAGAGCGCCGCCCGGGGTCGGCGGGGCTGGGCCTGGGCCGTCGCGGCTCTGCTGGCGGTCCAGGTGGCTCTGGGCGGGGCCTCCCGGTTGCCTCCCTACCTCCTCTCTCCCGTGGATCACCTCCGCTTCGAGACGGGGTTCGTCCTGCGGGGGGAGGATCCGCCGTGGCGGAAAGCCTCTATGGATGCCGGACGAATCGCGGGCTGGTTGGAGAGGAACCCGGGGCCGATCCTGGCGGAGAACCTGGCCAACCCCACCGTTCTGGGACGCACCCCCTGGGTGGTGGATCCCATGATCCTCTTCACCCTGGCCCGGAACGGCCGTTGGGACCCCGAACCCGTGCTTGAACGCGTGGATCGCCAGGAGTTCGCAGTGATCTTCCTGCAGGTCCTGGAGGGGAACATCCGCTTCTCGCCCGAGGCCATCGCCCGGATTCAGGCCCGCTATCGGGTCGTGGGAAGGGCCGGAGTCGACCTGGTCCTGCTGCCTCGTCCACGGGCCGGACCCTGAGTCGAGGGGGCGGTTCGCTTCAGCGGGCCAGGGCTGAATCGGGGTCCATCTCGGCGTCCTGGCGCAGGCGATTCAAGGCCGACCCCAGGCTTCGCCGGACGCGCCGATGCTCTTCCCGGTCCAGGGCGCTCTGGAGCTCCCCTTCCAGATCGGGGTTGCGGGCGGCCTCGGCCAGACACGCCGCCTCGCTGCGGACGCGCGCGGACGGATCCTGCAGGCCCTGGCGGATCAGGTCGACCAGGTTGGCCGGGGCCATGTCCAGATGAGTCAAGGATTGAGCCGCAGCCAGACGGACCAGCAGGGGTTGGTCGGGGGCGGCGACGAGGTCCCGCAGCAAGGCCTGCTCGGCCACCTGGCCCTGGCAGCCCAGCGAGGCGGCTGCATGGGCGCGGACGGGGATTGCCTGTTCCGGGCTCTTGGCGATGACAATCAGGGCCGAGCGGGCATCCGGTCCGGAGAGCTTGGCCAGTCCGGCGATTGCAGCCTGCCGGAGTCGGATGGGCTGCGTCGGGTCGAGCAGGATCTGCGCCATGAGGGGAGCTTTCGTTTCCGCTCCCAGGCCTCCCAGGGCCCCCAGGGCCTCCTGGCGCAGTCCCAGGGGTTCGGAGGGATCGGTGGCGATTCGGGCCAGCGGTGCCTCGGCGGCGGGTTCTCCCCGCTGCCCCAGGGCGCCGGCCACCTCCACCCGAATCTGCGTCGTCTCATCGCGGTCTTCCAGGCTTCGGAGCAGGGGAGCCGGCGTGCTCCACCCCCGCAGGGTCCGCAGGGCTCGGGCCGCCTGGATGCGCACTCCCTGGTCGGGGTCCGCCAGCAGGGCGGCGGCCTCGTCTGCGCGGGAGGTGACCTGCATGCGAGCCAGGGTCAGGACGGACCGGCTTCGGACCCGGGGCGACGGGTGCTGCATTCCTCGTATCAGCGTCGGACCGATGTCGATCCCCTCCCGCGAGTCTTCCCACAACCGGCGTGAGGCGGCCATGACCACGTCCGGGTCGCGGCTGGCCAGATCGAGGACGAGGTCGCGCTCCGAGCTCTGCCAGTACCACAGACCCCCTCCCGCCAGGAAGGCCGCCATGAGCAGGAACAGTCCCAAGCGCTTCATGCAAACATGCTACCCGTCCGCGCCGGAAGCTGACAAGGTCGTCCCGCTGACCCCGAAATCCGCCGTCTGGTGTGAAAGCCGACATGCCTTGACAGTTGGCGGAGCCAGGGCCGACCGGGGAAGGATGGGAGGTCCGCGCAGGATTCGGGCCCGGTGGGGGACAAGACGCCGGTCCATGGCTCTCGAACTGCTGGATCGGAACGCACCGGGCGGGTGTCCGCGCGGGAACCTGCTGGTGCAGGGGGACAACCTGGAGGTGGCCCGCCTCGTACACCCGGAGTACGCCGGGAGGGTGGATGTCCTCTATCTGGATCCCCCGTTCGCCAGCGGTCAGGACTACCAGGTCTCGACCCTGCGCGAGGGGAGACGGCACCGCCAGCACGCCTATCGGGATCGCTTTCCGGGAGGCCTGGCGGGGTATCGCGAGTGGATGGCTCCGCGCCTGGAGGCCGCCTGTGGATTGCTGGCTCCGGACGGAGCGCTGTACCTCCACTGCGACACTCGGGCCTGCCACGTGCTGCGTTGCCTGTTGGACGAGACCCTCGGAGAGCGCCGTTTCCGCGCGCAGATCGCCTGGCGGCGGACCACGTCGCATCCGGATGCCGGCTTCTATGGGGCGGTCCACGACGTGATCCTCTTCTACGCCGACCGCAGCCACTCCATGACGCCGGTGCGCGCCGAGCGGGACCCCGAGCTGGTGCGCCGCTACTATCGCTATCGGGATCCTGACGGAAGGCGCTTCATGTCCGACAACCTGACCGGGGCAGGGGCGGGCCCGGCTCGAACCTTCGGTGAGAGGGGGATTCTCGAGCCCCCCCACGGCCGGCACTGGCTCCATGACCAGCAGGGGGTGGATCGCCTCCTGGCTGAGGGGCGAATCTTCTGGACCCGCAACGGAGTGCCGCGCCTGAAGAAGTACCTCGACGAGGCCGAAGGGGTTCCGGTGGGAGATCTCTGGCTGGACATCCAGCCCCTGCGTTCCTGGCACCGCCGGGAGGCCACCGGCTACGCGACCCAGAAGCCCGAGGCCCTCCTGGAGCGGATCCTGGAGGCGTCTTCGAGGCCGGGCGACCTGGTGGCGGATCTCTTCTGTGGCTCCGGCACGACCATGGTGGTGGCTGAAAGACTGGGGCGGCGCTGGCTGGGGTGCGATGTGGGGAGTGCGGCGGTCCAGGCCACCCGTCGACGCCTCCTGAAGATGGGCCCACGGCAGGCCTTCAGTGTCTGCCGTCTGGACCGACCTCCGGGCCTGCCCACGCCTCGGGTCTCCCTGCAAGAGGGACGGGTCCACCTCTCGGGGCTGGAGGGTCTCGATTCGGCCTCCTGGCGAAATCGGATCGACTGCTGGGCCGTTGAGTGGGACCCGGAAGGCGAGGATTTCGGGCCGGATTGGTGGGGGCTTCGGGACGAGGCCGGCGTCCTGCCCCTTTCCTCAACCCCGGCCCCCGCCTCGCTGGAGGATTCGACCCCTCGGGTCCGGGTCTACGGCGTGGAGGGCGAAGTGGCCACGGTGTGGGCCCGGGGGAGAGGAACGCCTTGAGGCGCCCGCGAACTCCGTCCCCATCCCCACGGTGTTCCAGGCGGAGGTCGGCGTGAGCGAAGAGACCCAGGTCCAGACCCAGGCTGCTGTCGTGTACGATGGCGAGGAATACTCCAGGGAATCCCTCCAGGGCATGGTCTCCAGCTATCAGGAGGTCCATACCCGCCGGATCCAGGAACTCGAGGGCCTCAAGAAGACCCACGACGAGATCGCCAGGGAGATGACCCGGGACCTGGCTGAATCCAAGTCGGCGTGGGAGTGCCTCAAGGGGATGGCCACGGTCGATCTGGGCAAGGCCGGCTCGAACCTCCGCGGCCTGCTGGAGAGGATCCCGATCCTGTCGGATCGCCTGCCCGAGCGCCCCCTCTCCGAGCTTCTCCAGGAGAAGATCCATGTTGCCGAGACGCGAGTTCGCGAGATCGGCCTGTTCCTGGACAAGATGGAGGCCGAGATCTCCAACGTCCGTGAAGACATCGTCAGGCTGAACAAGAAGATGGTGGTCTCGGCGCACAACGAGGAGAGGGCGGCGGCCTACATCCTGGGTCTGCGCGAAGAGAAGACGCGCCTGGAAGGGCGCATGGAGGCCCTGGGCGCGGAATCCTCCAGTGCCGAGAAGCGGATCCTGCAAGCGCAGGTGGACGAGATCAAACAGAAGATCTGGGAGCACGGAGCCAAGCTGCGCCTGTATTCCAGCGCCGAGGATCGGATCTCCGCCATCGTCGCGATGAACAACAACTTCCTCGAGATGCTGTCCAACCTGCACGCGAACATGCAGAACCTGCACGATGCCGGGACCGAGGTCCTGGACGATCTGCGGGGCAACCTGGCCTCACTGGCAACGGCCACCGAGGCCAGCGAGCTGACCATGGACATGCAGTCCGCCATGAGCTCGTTGAAGGACAGCGTCAACAAGGTGGCCCTGCTGGCGTCCAACACCTCGCTGTACCTCAGCCAGAACGTCGAGAAGCTGACCAGCGAGCTGAAGATGTACGACGAGGCCACCACCGCCCTGGTCGAGAGCAACCTCGAGCAGGAGCGCGAGCTGCGCGAGAAGCGGATCGACGAGACCCTGAAGCTGGCCGAGAAGGAATATGGCCTGCTTCAAGCCGCCCGGAAGGAGGGCTAGCTCGCTGGCCCCCCCTCCAGGACGGGCACCTCAGGCCCTGCTGGGACCCGAGGCCGCCGAGATCTACCTGGCCATGCTGCGTCGGCTCCTGCAAGCTGGACGCCTGAACCGCTTCTTCCCGGATCCGGCCCGCCTGGAGAACCTGATGAGCTTCCTGGCTCCCTCCGGAGGGGTCGGCGCCTGTCCCGGCCTGGAGGTCAACCTGCGGACGGGAATGCCCGCCGAGCCCGCGGTGGGCCGGATCCTCTCCCAGCAGGAGGTCTCCGGCAAGTTCCTGGCTGGGGTTGATCTTCCAGGCTTGTTGGCGAAGATCGACCCCTCCCCGGCTGAACAGAGGTTGTTGGAGCAGGCGCGTTTCCACCAGAGGCTCCAGCAAGCCAGCCTGCCGCGTTGGAGCCGGTTGGACCTGGCCTTGCGCCGCGTCGAGACCGACAAGCGCCGGGCCTTCTTCACGACCGTCTTCGACCGTTTCGACGCCAGCGAGGAGCTCTTCGTGCGCTACACGGTGCAGCTCTACCAGCATCACGGTCGTTGGGTTCGTCCCCTGGTGGACCTGCAAGGGGATGACCTGGAGGCCACGGGCCCCTTCCGGACCGTCATCTCGCGCTACCACTCGGATGAAGCGGAGTTCGCCTTCGTGCTGTTGTCCGAGCTGCCGGCGATCACGGTCGAGGAGGTGGTGCGCTGCCGCGTCGGGCCCCTGTGGTTCGAGGGGGTGGAGATGCCGGCTGAGGTCGCCTCGCTTCTGGCCCGGCACCCGGGAAGCTTCGTCCTGCACTTCCCGACCGACCGCGCCGGCCTGACGGTGCGCGAGGACGGGAATCGCGACCCCTTCAGCGTGCTGTGGCGGCAGGTCCTGCAACCCGAGGCTCGCGATCTGGCCGAAAGGAAGGCCCGGGAGCTGGGCTACCACGTCCACAAGGAGCGCAAGTTCGCCTGCACCCGGGCCGTGGCCGGCCCCTTCAGCGAGTGGCTGAAGGCGCGGGGAGCCCGCTGCGTGGTCTATCCGGTGTAGCCTGGCCCCGCTACTTCACGAAGCGGATCAGGAAGAAGCCGCCGAGCAGCAGGATCGTGAAGACCACCGTCAGCAGGTCGAAGTACTTCTCGATGAAGTGGCGGACGCGCTCGCCCAGGAAGTAGATCAGCCCGGCCACCAGCACGAAGCGGCCCGTCCGCGACAGGGCCGAGGCCAGCACCAGGGTGCCCAGCGGCACCTCGAAGACGCCCGCCGCGATGGTGAAGACCTTGTAGGGGATCGGCGTGAAGCCGGCGATGGCGATGGCCGCGAAGGCGTTGCCCCGGTACAGTTGTTGGACGTGCTCGAACTGGGCCTGGAAGTGATAGAACTCGACGATCGGCCTGCCCACGGTCTCGAACAGGGCATGTCCGATCCACCAGCCCACGACGCCCCCCAGGACGGAGCCCAGCGCGCAGACGCCTGCGAACAGGAAGGCCCGGCGGGGCTTGCCCAGGGCCAGGGCGATCAGCAGGACGTCGGGCGGGATCGGAAAGAACGACGACTCGACCACGGCCAGGATGAAGAGCGCCAGCAGGCCGTGCGGACTCTCGGCGTAGGAGAGCACCCAGCGGTACATCTGTCGGATCTGGCGGATGCCGGGGAGCGAGTTGTTGGGTTCCTGGGCCGTCGGGGTCGGGGCGGACATGGTCTCCTCCTTGGAACGCCGGCTGTTAGCGATCCCGTCTGGGAATCCTGCTCGATGCCTGCGGCTTCCGGAAAGGAGAGGCGGGCTTCTTTCGGGCCCCTGGGACCTCTCGCCGAGAGGCCTCCCGGTGACGTCCGAAGGCCCGAAGGCCGCACCCCTCGCCTGAGGCGCCAGGGTCGACTATGCTGGGGGCACACTCGAGAAGGGAGCGCCACCTTGCTGGAAATCTTCGATTCGCACGCCCACTACGATGACCGGCAGTTCGATGCCGACCGGCAGGAGCTGCTGGCGGCGCTGCCCGGAGAAGGCGTCGTCGGCATCCTGAACTGCGGATCGGACTGGAAGGGGAGTCTGGCCACCTTCGAGCTGTGCCGACAGCACGACTTTCTCTACGGGGCCGTGGGCATCCATCCCGGGAACGCCGGAGAGTGGAACCTGCAAGTCCGCCAGCAGCTTCTGGAGATGCTCGAGCACCCCAAGGTGGTGGCGGTGGGGGAGATCGGCCTGGACTACTACTGGGACTCCAATCCGCCCCGAGGAGTCCAGCAGGAGGTCCTGCGCGAGCAGATCTCCATTGCGCTGCAGCATGATCGGCCCGTGGTCCTCCACGACCGGGAGGCCCATGGCGACACGATGTCCATTCTGCGCCTCTTCGCCCCCCGGGGCCTGCGCGGGGTGCTGCACAGCTTCTCGGGCTCGGTGGAGATGGCGCGCGAGGCCGTTGGGCTGGGTTTCTTCCTGGGAATCTCGGGCGTGGTGACCTACAAGAATGCGCGCAAGCTGGTGGAGGTGGTGCAGGAGGTCCCGTTGGAGCATCTGCTGGTCGAGACGGATGCCCCCTACCTGGCGCCGGTGCCCTTCCGCGGCAAGCGCAACCAGTCCGGCTACATCCGGCATGGGCTGGAGAGGATCGCCGCGATCCGCGAGATCCCGGTTGAGGAGGCGGCGCGGGTGACGGCGGCCAATGCCCGGCGGTTCCTGGGGCTGGCCTGAGCGCCCGGCGCGCCTGCCCTGATCTGTCCTGGGCCCAGGCCCGATTCAGCCGTCGGCTGCAGAAAAGTCGGTCAGCCCGGTGGCGGCTTTCTGGGCCGAGAGATGGAAGACGATCTCCTGGACCCGCTCGCGGAATCGCTGCTGCTGGGCGGCGGCCTCGGCCTCCTTCTCGAAGCGCGCGAAGGCCTCCATGATTTCCAGCATCCTGCAGGCGGGGACAGGGCGCGACAGGTCCTTCAGGATGCGCCGACGGCTCTCGAAGTCGCTGTGATAGAACTCGTCGGGAGGCTCGACGTCTTCGATCTCGCTGGCGATCTTGCGGCACAGGGCCTCGACGTTGCGCCCCGAGAAGCCCAGCTCGACGCAGCGCCGGCCGACATCCTGCCACTCGTGTCCCGACAGGGGTAGCAGCTCGCACCACTCGTGCAGCAGCTTGTCGCGCATCAGGTGGATGAAGTCTTCTGGTGTCGTGGGGCCTGACACGCGATAGGGGTCCTGGGTGATCCGGCTGAGTGTGGCCTCGTCCATGTTCAGGAAGTTGGCGTCGCACAACAGGAACCACTTGCCGTTGCGGGGGATCAGGGTGCCGTCGAAGACGCCGAACGAGGCTCCCAGGATGTTGCGTTCCTCCGAGCGCAGGCCGGGATCGGTCCGGGCCGCAAAAGCCGTGTCGATGTCGGGCCAGTAGACGCCGACGACCCCAGGGAAGGCCTGGACGTCCTGGCGGAAGATCTCGATCAGCTTCTGCGCCGAGGCGTTCTGGTAGGACGAGGCCCAGTCGGTGCGGCGGATCACCAGGAAGCGGGCGGGCACCCCCCGGGCTCGGCAAAAGGCCAGGAAGTGGTTGCCGATGGCGTGAGCGGTCACGGTCTTGCCGCAGCCCGGCGGCCCCAGGGCGAAGAGGACGGGGTTGATCCGCTTGGGGTTCTGCCCCTGCTCGAAGTCGTACCCCGCCACGTCCCGGGCCAGGCGCATGCCGGCCCGCAGGTAGTCCTGGTTGCCGACGATGTCTTCGGGCGTCACGGGCAGAAGGTTGCCGAGCTCTTCGGCCGGCAAGGCGGGCGCCGACTCCAGGCCCCGGAAGACCCGACCCGAGACCTCCAGGCTGAACCCTTCGGCGACCTGGCGATAGGGCTCGAAAGCGGCGTCGGTGGCCATCTCGCGGGCCCCTTGTGCAATCAGCATCCACCAGGCCTGCACACAGGGGACCACCTGGCGGGGTTCCTGGATGCGCCGCGCGGGGTCGCGGTGGTCCCGGTGACGGGACAGGAACTCCGAGAGGTCGTCGGCCAGGCGCCAGGCCAGCTCCGGGTCTCCAGGGGCGGTGCCCAGGAAGCCGCCGATCCGGGAGGAGGGGAAGCCTGCGCGGACCTGCACGGGGGCACCGCCCAGGGTGGCCAGGCGGTCGGATGCCAGGCTGCCTGCGGCAAAGAGACCGAAGAGGGTGCAGAAGTCGACCGCCCGGTCGCGAGCCACGCCCACCTGGCCCGGCATCCGGGCTGCCAGGCGCTTGGCGATTTCCAGGACCAGGGCGCCGGCGCGTTCCACCTCGGCCAGGGTCTGCAGGTGCAGGAGCGCCAGACCATAGGGGCCCGGGGCCAAGGTGCGCATGAGTTCGGCCACGCCCGCCCGTCGAAGCGCGGTCTGCATCAGGGGGATCTCCTGGCGCAGATCGTTCTCGTCGAGGGTGAATCCGGAAGGGCCCATGAGCCGTCGATTTCGGTTGGAGGGAGCGGGCGACCTGCCGATCAGGTGGGCTGTGATAGGCCTGGAGCCAACCGGCGGATTCCAGGAGAGGTCTCGGAGCGTCTCCTCTCTTCAATCTTGACGAACGAGCCCTTCGGCGTGATACTTGGTTGACTGGGAAGGCTTGGGCGAGGTGTGCCCGCCGGCCCGGGTTGCCCGAACCGGCGTGAAAGAGAGGCTCCGATGTACGACGCGATCTCCCGGATCTCAGGATTGCAGACCCCAAGCCTGACGGGTGTCGGGGCCATCCGAGGGCGTTTCCTGAACGCCCTGTCGGGCCTGAGCACCCGGCTGGTCGGAGCCATGTCCTACGGCACCCCGTCCTCGCGTTGGCAGACCGTGAATCTGTCCGCCGGGCTCTCGGGCTACCTGGGCGCCGGAAAGGCGACGCCCACCTCGGAGGCCTCGCGCCTGGTTCCGGCCCAGTCGGGCCCGGTTCAAGGGGAAGTGGCCTCCTATCAGGCCAACTGGACCGCCGGCGGCCAGCATTCCTACTGGCACACCCTCGGGGGCCGGACGCCGACCCTCGACCGCGAGTCGGAGGCCGGTTCCTTCACGGGAGGACGGGCCACCCCCAGCGACGCCAACCTGGGATACCAGACCGGAAGCAGCGTGCCCGCCGAGGGCCAGGGCAGCACGATCACCCTCCTGCCCACGCCCCCCGGTCAGCCGGGCACTCCGTCGGCTCCGGGAACGCCAGCCGCACCGGTGACCCCTGGTGCGCCCGAGTCGCCAGGACTTCCGCCCACGGCCTACCCCACGCCGAACCTGGGCGCTCCGGCGACGGGAATTCCGGGCAGCTACGTGGACAACGGGAACCCGTCCAACGGGATCCCCTCGGCCTACACCAACCCGTTGGGCTCGCCCGGGATGCCGAACCTGGGCGC